>OHNM01000172.1_pt1 | contig 15120 bp, 6 predicted proteins | sample 1569661 | NCBI WGS metagenome assembly OHNM01 (sample SAMEA3879508, study PRJEB24766) | human gut metagenome | biome: human-associated habitat; feature: feces | place: USA | collected 1985/1987 | reverse complement strand
ACATTGCCCTCGGCATCCTTGACGACCTCCTCGCACTTGATGATGTAGGTGTATTTCAGACGAACCTCTCCGTCTGGTTTGAGGCGGAAGAACTTCTTCGGAGCGTCCTCCATAAAGTCGTCGCGCTCGATGTAGAATTCTCCCGTGAACGGAACCTTGCGGGTGGCTCCCTCCGGCTCGGCAGGGTTGAGAGGGCAGTCGAACCACTCCACCTTGCCCGGCTCCCAGTTGGTGAGGGTGACCTTCAAAGGTTTCTGAACGACCATATACCTGTTGGCCCTTGCGTTAAGATCCTGGCGCACACACCATTCCAAAAGCTGGATGTCCATCATCTGGTCACGCTTGGAGACTCCGATCTTCTCGCAGAACATCTTGAGGGCCTCGGCGGTGTAGCCACGGCGGCGAACTCCGCAGAGAGTAGGCATACGTGGATCGTCCCATCCGGAGACAAGGCCTTTCTGGACGAGTTCCAGAAGCTTTCTCTTGCTCATCAGGGTGTAGGTGAGGTTCAGTCTGGCGAACTCGTACTGATGGCTCGGCCAGATCTCAAGGGTCTTGATGAACCAGTCGTACAGAGGTCTGTGGACATCGAACTCAAGAGTGCAGATCGAGTGGGTGATGTGCTCTATTGAGTCGCACTGGCCGTGGGTGAAGTCGTACATCGGGTAGATGCACCACTTGTCGCCCGTGCGGTGATGCGAGGCGTGCTTGATCCTGTAGAGAATAGGGTCGCGGAACATCATGTTCGGGGAAGCCATGTCGATCTTCGCGCGGAGAACCTTCTCTCCGTCAGCGTATTTGCCGGCCTTCATATCCCTGAACAGCTGGAGGTTCTCCTCTACTGAACGGTTTCTGTAAGGGCTCTCGGTTCCCGGCTTGTCCACGGTGCCGCGTCCCTTGCTGATCTCCTCCTGGGTCTGGTCGTCCACGTAGGCCTGACCGCGCTCGATCATCTGCTCGGCCCAGGCGTAAAGCTGGTCGAAATAGTCGGAAGCGTAAAGTTCCTTGTCCCACTGGAAGCCGAGCCACTGGATGCCCTCCTTGATCGAATCGACATATTCAGTGTCCTCCTTGGTCGGGTTGGTGTCGTCAAAGCGGAGGTTGGTCTTTCCGCCGTACTTCTGGGCGAGCCCGAAGTTGATGCAGATGCTCTTCGCGTGTCCGAGATGGAGGTACCCGTTAGGCTCCGGAGGGAAACGTGTCATCACGCTCTTAACTCTTCCGGACTTCAGGTCGTCCTCTATTATCTCCTCAAGAAAGTTGAGTCTTTTCGGCTCCTCGGCCGTTGGATTTTTCGCTTCTTCCATTGTTCTGTCAGTATTAACTTACAAAAATACAAAAATATTCCGCTGTTTGTCCAATCAGGAGGTACTTCTTTCTTTCCGGTAAACAGAAACCTTTTGCCGCATGCAAGAAAGTATTACTAAAATCTGCAATGTCATTATTCAACATTGTACTTTTTTGACCATTTAGAATACTGGTTTGCCAAACATCCGGAAAGCGGTTTGCCGACAAGTTTTTGATGGCTAAATTTGTTTCCGAACAGTGGGGACTACGCCATGATCCCGAAAGGGATCCGGACGTTTTCCGAACAATAACCAGATTCTACACAATGTCACAGTTTTTTGAAGATTCCCTCGCGAAGCTTCGCAAGGAACACGACGCCCTGATACGGCTCAAGAACACAAAAACTTCATCCAACGGCGTTTGGACAAGGTATGCCTATCCTGTCGTCACGGCGGGGCACACTCCTCTGTTTTGGCGCTATGACCTGAATCCGGCGACGAATCCGCGGCTCCTTGAGCGGTTTGGAATCAACAGCGCGTTCAATTCCGGAGCCATCAAGCTGGGCGGCAAGTATATTCTTGTCGTGCGGGTGGAGGGAAGCGACAGGAAATCCTTCTTCGCAGTGGCCGAGAGTGACAACGGAGTGGATAACTTCCGCTTCTGGCCGCATCCGGTGACGATTCCCGGAGAGACGGCGACCAATGTCTATGACATGCGTCTCACAGCGCATGAGGACGGTTGGATCTACGGCGTGTTCTGCGCGGAGCGTCACGACCCCGCCGCCGCTCCCGGAGACCTGTCATCGGCTGTGGCTTCGGCTGGAGTGGTCCGTACCAAGGACCTCAAGACATGGGAGAGGCTTCCGGACATCAAATCCGCCACCCAGCAGAGAAATGTTGTCCTTCATCCTGAGTTTGTGGATGGAAAGTATGCCTTGTACACACGTCCTCAGGAGGGCTTCATCGATGCGGGAGCCGGCGGGATGGGAATAGGCTGGGCCCTGGTTGACAGCATGGAGAACGCGGAGATCAGGGACGAGAGGATCATCGACACAAGGTACTATCACACTATAAAGGAAGTCAAGAACGGTGAGGGACCGCATCCTCTCAAGACTTCAAAGGGATGGCTGCATCTGGCTCACGGTGTGCGCGGATGTTCGGCCGGTCTGCGTTATGTGTTGTACATGTACATGACCGCTCTTGACGACCCGACGCATGTCATCGCCGCTCCGGCGGGATACACCCTCGCTCCGGTTGGTGAGGAAAGGGTCGGGGATGTCTCAAATGTCCTGTTCTCCAATGGCTGGGTGGCTGACGATGACGGACGTGTGCTCCTGTACTACGCGTCGAGCGACACGAGGATGCATGTGGCCGAGTCAACGGTTGATAAACTCATCGACTATTGCATGAACACATCTCCTGACGGCCTCACGACATCAGCGTCGGTCGGAACCTTGGACAGGATCATCGACGCCAACCTTCCGTTCATCACGGACGAGGACAGATGATGCTTCCGGACAATCACATGAAATTATTAACCAATACAATGAACGTTATGAAGAAAATAAGAAGCTGCCTCTTTTTCATCCTCTTTGGCGCAGCGTCGGTTCTGTTGTCCTGCGGCCAGGAGAAGCGTGATACCGAGGAACTTGTCGATCCGTGGCTTCGTGAGCGCACGCCTGTGGGCTTCCGCCTTGAATCCCAGATAGGAGCGGCTACCATCACACAGGACTGGCGTCATGACGACCAGGGCTCGGTCTATGTGCAGCTTGTCACAGGAAGTCTGGACATGTCCGCCGTAAAGGTTGTCTCGATTGACTTCGCCTACCCGGAAAGCGAGTACTGTCCTACAGCCAGCATCGGCAAAGGAAGCGTTCTGGATCTGTCTGACGGTACGGCCGAGTTCACTGTCACGGCGTACAACGGCGAGACCAGAACCTACACGGTCACCTACGGCCAGTTCAAAGACCCGCTTGAGGGCGTGTATCATCACAGGCTTGTCGGAGGAATCCTGGACGGAGGCTCCGCCGGCACGTCGATGATCATCCATGGCGGATGGCCTGACGCGGAGGTGATGTCCACCGACATGGACAAGTCTTGGCATTGGGGTGAGGGCTACACACATGCCGACGAGCAGGACAACGAGATCAGTTTCATGCTGACTGAGGTTGACAGCGAGACCGGAGCGACATTCGGAACAGTGGTGAACGCTCCTGGGGATGACGGCAAGTACGCCAACTATGTGTACAACAATAAATTCGATGTCAATGAATATTACCGCCAGATTCCCGCGGGCTCAAGCCGCTGGTCCAAGACGGATGTGAATTCCAGTGTGATCAGCATCTATGCGGCTGACGACACGAAGTGGGAGAACCCTCTCTATCAGGTTACCCTTCTCGGCCCGGGGACCATCAGCAACGCGGGCAAGTCCGTGACGGTAGAGAATTGCGCGTTCGCCCGTCATTTCGAGCATGCGGACTGGGTGATCGACAACAACTGGCCTGACACCAGATGGATGGTGGACAACATCCGCAACACGTACTGGATCGCCGAGAAAGTGTCCGACTCCCCGCTTCCTAACCACACAGAACTCTTCTAAGGAATGATGAAAGGAAAATTATCCAAAGCTATGCTTTCTTGCCTGGCCATGGTGCTTGGCATCGCGTCGGCGCAGGCCTGCGGTCCGGAGAACGGCAAAGAGACGCCGGCTGACACAAGGGAACTCTCTGTCTCCCCGGCGACCGCGCAGGTCGGTCACGAGGCGGCGGAATGTTCATTCACCGTCAAGACCAATTTTGAATATAAGGTTGTCATCGATGTGGATTGGATCGCCGTCAAAAGCGCCTCACCGACCGGCTTGGTCCTGAATATTAATGAAAACACGTCTGTGACGCCCCGTGAGGCGGATGTAAGGCTTGTGGACAGGAACGACCGCTACTGGTTCAAGACCGTGAAGGTGGTTCAGGACAAGAATCCCGTCCGGAAGGTGAGACTTTCGATCGTGGACAAGAACGCCACCGCGCAGACGAAGGCTCTGTACGCCAATCTGTGGGATCTGGCCGGGAAAGGTTTCATGTTCGGGCATCACGATGACCTGTGGTACGGACGTCACTGGTACGACGAGCCTGGCGGTTCGGACACGAAAGCCGTGTGCGGAGACTATCCGGCGGTGTTCAGCGTGGACCTTGCGTCAATAATGGACAACAGGTACCGGTCGAACTCCAAAGAGAACGAGATCCGCCGCAGGGTGATCCTTGAAGCCAGGGAAAGAGGCGAGGTCATTCTTGCCTGCATCCACATCAACAATCCTCTGACCATTGTCGGCAACGAGAATGGTTACCCTGCCGGGACATCATGGGACAACACCAAGTGCATCGATCAGATTCTCAAGGAGGGCACCGAGGTGCGTGGACGCTACATCGAGTGGCTTGACCGTCTGGCTGATTTCGCCTGCAATCTGAAAGACAGCAAAGGCGAGTTGATACCGGTCATATTCAGGCCTTATCACGAGTGCACGCAGAGTTGGTCCTGGTGGGGGACCGAGGCTTGCACCTCGACGGAGTACATCCAGTTCTGGCAGTGGACGGTCAAATATCTCAGGGACACAAAGGGAGTGCATAACTTCATCTATGCCGTGTCCCCGCAGATGGACGGCGACTACGGTGAGAACGGCCGTGCCCGTCTGCTGACCAGATGGCCAGGGGATGAATATGTCGATTTCCTTGGGATGGACTGCTACCATGGACTGAACTATAACGCTTTCTCCGCCAACATCGAGGCGATGCAGAAACTCTCCGCCGAAAAGATGAAACCTTGCGGTGTCACCGAGACGGGAGCCGAGGCGTTCACCAACACGGACTATTGGACGAGGTATATTCTTGGTCCGGCGAAGGGGAAGCGGCTTTCCATGGTTGTCATGTGGAGGAACAAATATGTGTCTTCAGAGTCGGACACGCATTATTTCAGCGTGTATCCCGGCCATCCGTCCGAAGACGATTTCCGGACTTTCTACAAGGATGCGAGCACATTGTTCAGCAAGGATCTTCCGGACATGTACTCGATGCCGGAGAATTATGAAGTGAAATAATATTAAAACAAATAATCAATTTATGGCCAAATCGTTCAAAATATTCCTTGTCACGGGCATCCTGCTCGTGCTTGGAGGACTTGCGGCTCCGTTGCAGGCCCAGAACAGGACTGTCAGCGGAGTGGTCAGGGATGACACTGGAGAACCGTTGTTCGGCGCGTTTGTCGTGCAGCAGGGGACGGTGAACGGTATCTCGACGGATTTTGAGGGCAGGTACACCCTCACGGTCCCTTCTGGAGAAGTCACGCTCCAGTTCCAGTTCATCGGTTATGTTACACAGAATGTCAAGGTGCCCGCCGGAAAATCCGTGGCGGATGTCGTGATGAAAACAGACGCCAACCTTATGGAGGAGGTTGTCGTGACAGCGTTCGCCACCCAGAAGAAGGTGAATGTCACGGGAGCGATCTCCTCTGTCAACGGTGGTGATATTCTTTCAACCCCGGTGTCGAACATCTCCAATGCCTTGCTGGGCAACTCGCCGGGAGTCAGCGGACTTCAGACCTCCGGAGAGCCGGGACGCAACGACGCCACCATACATATTCGTGGAATCTCGACTTACGGATCCTCTTCGCCGCTGATCATCATCGACGGTGTGGAACAGGCTTCCGAGCAGGCTTTCGCCGAGTTCAACGCGATGGACGCCAATGAGATCCAGGGAATATCCATCCTGAAGGACGCGGCTTCCACGGCTGTATTCGGTGTGCGTGGAGCGAATGGTGTTGTGTTGGTCACTACGCGTCGCGGTGTATCCGGAAAACCGGTGATTTCATTGAATTCTTCATTCGGATTGACCCAGGCTCTGCGTAACCTGAAAGGGGTGGACAGTTATACGTATGCTACCTTATATAATGAAGCGCAACTAAGTGACAATCCCTCGTTGACGGAATCTCAATTGGGCTTCTCGCCATTTGTGATAGATATGTTCAGAACGAATGAAGATCCTATTATGTTTCCCAATGTTGACTGGAACGATTATCTTTTCAAGAACCTTGCTTGGCAGACACAGCATAACCTGACGTTGTCGGGTGGCGGTGAGCGTTTCCGTTATTTTGTCTCTTTGGGATATCTGTTGCAAGACGGTATGTTGAAGCAGTTGGGAGAGTCTTATGACCCTAACTATCAATACAAGCGTTTCAATTATCGTTCGAATGTGGATATTGATATTACAAAATCTACTTTGTTGAAAGTGAATATCGGCGGACATGTCGGTGCAAAAAGAGAACCTCGGACGGATGAATTGTGGAGAAAAGTACTGTGGTCAACTCCTTTCTCCAGCCCCGGGATAGTGGATGGAAAACTAATTTCCAATATCTATTCCAATAGATATATTTCTATCGGTGAACGTTCGTGTCCGTTGGACTATTATTACAATTATGGATATAATGTGGATACGGACAATGTATTGAATCTAGACTTGGCTCTTGAGCAGAAACTGGATTTTATAACTCCGGGATTGAGCATGAATATAAAAGGTGCTTATAACACAAACTATAATGTGAAAGCTTCTCGGACGCCTTCGGGAGCGGACAGCATGTGTACACCGATTTATCTGGGTTCGATAGAAACACCGGGAATGGACTTTTGGGATCCGCGTTTCGACCGTACCATTGTATATCAGACGGATGGAGTCAGCGGACTGCACGAACAGATGAGTTACGGTGAAGAGGTTGGCAGGGGACGTAACTGGTACGGAGAGTTCAGCCTGAACTACAGCCGTTCATTCGGTGACCATGATGTATCGGCATTGTTCTTGTACAACCAGTCTAAAAAATATTATCCGGAAACGAAAATAGACGGAAAAGTGTTTTATATGGATATACCGACAGCCTATGTAGGGTATGTGGGACGTATGACGTATGCATACAAGAAGCGATATATGGTGGACTTGAATGCAGGATATAACGGTTCGGAAAATTTTGCACCGGATAAGCGCTTCGGTTTTTTCCCAGCGGTTTCTGCCGGTTGGATTCTCTCGGAGGAGAAATTCATGAAGAAACAGAAAGTTATTGATTTCCTGAAACTGCGTGCTTCTTATGGTATCGTAGGTAATGATAAAATGGAAAATGCCCGTTTCCTTTATATGGCAGGTGCATGGAGCGGTTATAATACAGTAGCAAAAGGACAGGGCAGTTGGCAGTTCGGAAAAGACGGCGGTACGGGATTGCTTCCGGACGCGAAAGAAAATACGATGGGTAATCCGGATGTGACTTGGGAAAAGGTGGCAAAACAGAATTATGGTATTGACCTCAAAATGTTTGATTCCCGTTTGAGTCTGACTGCCGATGTTTTCTTTGAAAAAAGAAAGGATATATTGTCTACCCGCAACACGTTGCCGGCCATTACCGATATCAATCTGCCTAAAATCAACTTGGGTAAGGTAAACAACCACGGCTATGAATTGTCGCTCGGGTGGAACGACCGGGCGGGCAAGGTGGACTATTGGCTGAAAGCGAATGTCTCTTATGCGAAAAACAAGATTATTTATATGGACGAGGTAGTGCCCAACGAGCCTTATATGGCTGAAACGGGACGGAGCACCGGTTTGACTTACGGATATATCTTCGACCGTTTTTTACAAAAAGATGACTTCGATGCGGATGGCAACCTGAAAAAGGATGAGAACGGCCGGCAGATTCTGCCGCAAATGGCATTGGGCACTCCCCGCCCGGGAGATGCTTTGTTCAAAGACTTGAATGGAGACGGTGTGATAAACGGTGATGATAAAACCCGCTTCGGATATGCCGAACGTCCGGATTATGTATTCGGTTTTCTAGGCGGTCTTAAATGGAAGAACTTTGAATTCTCGATGCAGTGGACAGCAGCAATGAATGCATCCAGAATACTGGACGGTGAATACCGGAATGCGTTCGGCAGTACGAACAGCCGTATGTTGCTCAAATTTCTTGCAGACGGGCGATGGACGGAAGAGAATCCGAATTCACGCTTTCCACGGTTGACGTTCATGAATAAGTCGCATTATCTGCAAACTTCTGACTTGTGGCTGATGAACGGTTCTTATCTTCGTCTAAAAACCGCGGAGATTTCCTATACACTTCTCCAGAAGGATTTCCTGAAGAAAGTGGGGATTGAATCAGTCCGGTTCTATTGTAACGGTTACAACTTGTTGACTTTGTTCTCCGATTTGAATGATATAGATATTGACCCGGAAGGAGTCACTGACGGAGGAAATAATAACTATCCGAATATACGGATTTACAATTTTGGAGTCAATATTTCATTTTAAAACGATAGAGTATGAAAAAGGTTATTATATATTTTTCGGTGATGGCTGCCAGTTGTATGTTGGGCTCTTGCAGTGATTTGGCTTTCGGTGATGCTTTTCTGGAGAAAGCGCCGGGAGTGGATGTGACGATTGACACTATATTTTCTTCAAAACTTTATGCAGACCGGGCGTTGAACTCAGCCTATGCAACACTCCGCACGGGGTTGACCGTACATGCAAATGACGGAAATTTTGAACATCAGCAGGCAGGAAACAAGCTGGGTTGGGACAATTTGGACGCATTGACGGATATCATGAATTCACATTGTAATTGGGGAGGTGTTTATCCGACTTATTATAACGGGTCGTATAGTTCGGAGACAGAGAATACGGCCTCAAGTACGAAAATGGGATTCTATCCCAACCAGGATGTGACATGGAGGGGGATTCGTAAAGCATATCTGTATATTGAGAATGTAGACCGGGTTCCTGATATGACCGAAGCAGAAAAGAATGTACGTAAAGGGGAGGCGCAGATGATTATTGCTTGTCAGTATCATGAATTGCTACGTCATTTTGGAGGAGTTCCTCTGCTTTATTCTTCTATAGACGCATCTAATAGCTTGGAAGTGGACTTTTCAAGAAAGACATTCGAGAAAACAGTCGAATTTATTATAAACTTATGTGACGATGCAGCTAATAAATTGCCATGGCGGGTAGCTGCCGTAGATGACGGGCGTTTTACCAAAGCTGCTGCATTGGGATTGAAGGTCAGGGTGCTTTTGCTGGCAGCCAGTCCGCTTTTTAATGCGAATCAACCTTATTTGGAGGCTTGTAGCCCCGTAGCAGGCAATGTCGGCAAGATACCGGCGGAGGATATCGACAAGATGGTGTGGTATGGCAATTATGAGCGGAAACGGTGGGAGAGAGTGGTAACGGCTTGTGAAGAGTTCTTTGCAGAGAATGCCAGGAACGGGAATGTATACCAGTTGGTACAACCGGAGACGCGGGATGCGGAGGGATATCGGAAGGCTTTCTCCGGATGTTATGCCGATCGTTATAACAGTGAGATTCTGATAGCTACTTTCCGTAATCTTAGAACTTTCGGGGATTCTTATCACCGGATGTATTTCGGTCCTTCCAGTGATACGAACGGAAATGCGGGACGAGGATATGGCGGAGGTGCGGTTACGCTGGATTATGTAGATATGTTTACTTCTGCCACTGGAGAAAAAACTTCTTATGAAGAGTGGATAGAAAAAAACGGTTCAATAGGTACGATAGATAATAATCCGTTTACAGACCGTGATCCCCGTCTGTATGAAACGGTCATGATTGTGGGGGATCATTTTCAAAGTCGTCCGGCGGAAATGTGGATTGGCGGTCTGGAAAGAGGTTCGGAAACAGACGGGGGACGTGCGCCTTCGGGATTTTGTATACGTAAGTTCTTGTGGGATTACAATCAATCCACTTTCCATGACCGCCCTGCCAATTATGCTTATTTGAGAATGGCGGAGATTCATCTGGCCTATGCGGAAGCGCTGAACGAGACGGGACAGAAAGACAAAGCGTATAAAGAGCTTGACAAAGTCCGCAACCGTGTAGGGCTTCCCGACATGAGTGACGCGCTGCTGCATCGTTTGCAGAGTGGAAAGTCGTTGCCCGTCTATAACGAATGTGCTTTGGAAGGTGATGCGGAGTTGCGTGAGGAAATCCTGGATGAGCGTGCCCGTGAACTGGCTTTTGAGGAGGTGAGATGGTTTGATATTGCCCGTTGGAAACGTGCCGATGTGTTTAAAAAGACCTTGCATGGAGTGAATGTGACGATTAAGAGCGGTTCGGTTGCCGAAGGTAACCTGCAACTGAACTTTGAGCAACCGAAAGTGGAATCTGTATCAAGATTCTGGCAAAAGAATTTTAGTCCGAAATGGTATATGAGCGCATTCCCTTCTGATGAGATTAATAAGGGATATGGTCTTTTGCAGAATCCGGGATGGTAAAAAACGAGTGGTTAAATCAAAATGAAAACAATGATGAAAAGATTTATAATAGGGGCAATGCTGATTCTCGGACTATGTTCGTGGGTGAAGGCACAGAAAATAGATGTTCGCATTCGTGTGGTGGATGAGTGGAACCGTCCGTTGCAGGGAGTGATGATGCGCATCGGAGGGAATGATGACGAGTCGTTCCTTTCGGACAAAGACGGTATGATTGAATGCCGGGCTGACAAAGGTGCGGAACTGAATTTTGAAAAGTATAACCAGTTGCAACGTAAACTGAAAGTGACAGGGGAGGTGATGACGGTGAAGCTGGACAAGGACAACCGTCTCTTCGAACTGGGATATGACCAGCGTGTGACGAAAGAGAATACGACAGCGGCAATTGACGGGGTGTCGGCCGATGAAATGAAACTTTCCGGAGAAATCAATCCGCTGAATACATTGTACGGGCTGATTCCGGGGTTGGGAGTATATCACAATGGTTCGCTTCCGTATAATTCTACCCCTGATATTTACGTACGTGGAATGGCTTCCAATCAAGGAAACAAGGTATTAGTGCTGGTGGATGGCGTGGAAAGAGAGATTGGCAGCCTGAATGTGGATGAGATAGAAAGCGTAACCGTATTGAAGGATGCTGCTTCACTGGCTTTGTATGGCAACCGTGGTACGGACGGGGTGATCTGCGTCACTACCAAGAGGGGAGGAAATAACAAGATGCGCACGCATGTCGGTTATAATTTTACGGTACAGACTCCTTTCCGTATTCCTGGAATGGCGGATGCCGTATCTTATGCGAACGCCGTGAATGAAGCGTTGGGATATGACGGGCTTGCTCCCCGTTATACGCAGGCTGACATACAGGCACTACAGAACGGGACTTCTCCTCTGGCTATAGTGGACTGGAAGAATCAGATTTTACGTAAGACGGCTTTTAATCATGACTTGAATCTCTCGTTTGATGGTGCTAACGAGCGGATGCGCTATTATGTATTTGCCAATTATACGAGCAACCGCGGATTCTTTAATAACACAGATTTGAATGACGGATATTCTACACAGGTGGAGATGTATGCCTTGAAGCTGCGTACGAATCTTGAAGCGAACATTTCTCCGACTACGATGGCGCGCATGAATCTTATGGGACGCTTGATGCAGTATCAGCAACCGACGGGCGGTACTTCCCTTGCGAATGTCTATAATACTCCAGTGATAGCCGCGCCTATATATGACCGTAACGGAGTATGGGCAAAGAACCAGATGTTCACGAATCCGCTTGCAGTACAGGCAGCTAACGGATACGGGCAGGTTTTGCAGCGTACATTGTTTGCGGATTTGACGATAGAGCAGGATTTGTCGATGATTACTCCGGGACTTTCCGCACAAGTGAGGGTGACCTATGATAACTCGGCGGATATAGCGGACTTCAGAACCAAGAGTTATGCCTATTCTATTGCCACTCCTGTGCGTGATGCTGCCGGGAATATTTCGGATTTGTCGTATTCCCGATATGGTAATGATACGGAAATGAGTTTTGCCAGTGGTTTGCAGGCACAGGTGATGCGTACTTATATCTGGGGAAAAGTGAATTATGAGAGAGATTTCGGAAAACACCATTTGGATGTAGCGGGTATTTATTCGCAAGGACGGCGGAAGTATCTCGGTGCCAACGGTACGAATGCATTCCGTGATTATATGGCTCATCTCTCTTATAATTATGACAACCGTTATCTGGCAGATGTGGTATGCTCTTATTCGGGAAGTTTGAAAATGCCGGTGGGTGACAAGTATCGTGTTTATCCGGCTGTATCCGTAGCATGGATTGCTTCCAATGAAGAGTTTATGCATCGTTTCTCCGTGTTGGATTATTTGAAACTGCGTGCTTCATTCGGTGTCACCGGCAATGATTCCCGTCTGTTCTATGATATGGACAAACAGTTCAATGGTCCCGGACAGGAATATATTTTCGTAGGTACTACTTCTACAGGAGGATTGGCACAGGGTGGTTTTCCTTCGAAGGGGATCGAGCCGGAAAAGGAATATAAAGCAAACTTCGGAGTGGAAGTCGGGATTTGGAAGGGACTTTCCATGCAGGTAGACGCTTTCTATAACCGGAGGAAAAATATCAGACAGTATGCCGGTGGAGTATATTCTTCTGTGGTAGGTAGGGATGTAGGTTCGTTGTTTACCGGTGAAGTGAAGAATTATGGTGGAGAGATAACGCTCGGATGGCAACAGCAGCTTGATAAGTTCAGTTATTTCATAAAGGGGAATTTTTCTTATGCCAAGAATGAAATAGTCAATATCAATGAGGAATATCATCCTTATAAATATATGTATGCGACAGGCAATTCAATCGGGCAACTTTACGGGCTGATGGCAGAGGGACTGTATCAGAAGGAAGATTTCGACGCACAGGGAAATCTGCTTCCCGGACTGCCGGTTTCTACGTATGAGTCCGAACTTCGACCGGGAGATGTGAAATACAAGGATTTGAATGGCGACGGAAAGATTGACGATTACGATCATTGCCATCAGCAGTATTCCACTCTGCCCGAAATCTATTACGGGTTTTCATTGGGGGCGGATTATAGAAATTGGGGGATAAAAGCCCATTTTCAGGGAGTGGCGCACCGTTCCGTATCGACTATGCTAGCCAGTATTTATCATCCGTTGTACGGCAATGATAAGAACGTGTCTGAACATTATCTGGAGAACCGCTGGACGGATGCCACCCCGGATGCCCGATATCCGCGTCTGACTACTCTTTCCAACAATCACAACTTTCAGACGAGCAGCTTGTGGATGGAAAAGGGGGATTATCTGAAATTACGTGTGCTGGAACTTTCTTACAAACTTCCTGCCCGGTTTGCAGAAAAGATGAGGATGAGTGATTGCAGGTTGTTCCTGAAAGGCATGAACCTGTTTTCGATAGACCATGTCGGTATTATGGATCCGGAACAGATGGATATGGAGTATCCTTCATCGCGTTCTTATTTGATTGGAATCAATGTCTTATTTTAAACAAGAAGCAAGGTATGAAAAAATATAATCTATTGGCTTTGGCAGCTTGCTTGTGGATGACAACTGCTTGTAGTGATTTTCTGGAGCTTAATGAATCCGGATATAATTCGGTGGAATATCAGTTCTCTACTTTCGACAGGACGAAGGCGGTTGCTACCAATGTCTACGGATATCTGAAAGACGGGTACAGCGAAGTGTGTTCGACCATGATAGATGCGGCGACGGACGACGCGGTGAATGCCTGGAGTACAAACGGAATCAAAGGATTCTATGACGGTAGCTGGAATACAAGTGCACCGATAGGCGATGTATGGGAATATTATTACCGGGCGATTGCCGCAGCCAATTATTTCATCGAACATTGTCCGGCAGATTTTCCCGCTGCAAAGTATCAGGAGAAATATGAGGAAAAATTAAAGGAACTGAAGCTTTATCCTTATGAAATACAGGCATTGAGGGCCTATTTCCATTTTGAGTTATTGAAACGTTATAAGAATATTATTATTGCCGACCGGCAGTTTACGCTGGAGGAAGTCAATGAATTGCAGCCTGCTACATTTGCTGAAGCTGTCAACTGGATTGTCGGGGAGTGTGACGAGGCTGCGAAGTTTCTGCCGGTCACGTTTAAGGGAATGACTTCTACGGACGAGGTAGGCAGAGCCACCAAGGGAATGGCGTTGGCGTTGAAGGCAAGAGTGCTGCTGTATGCTGCCAGTCCGTTGAACTCGACGGACAACCAGGCGAAGTGGTTGAAGGCCGCCAAGGCTGCCAAAGCGGTTATAGACTTGAATGTCTATCAGGAAAAACCGGGTGAAGAGGTGATTAACAATCCCAATTCTCTTGATTTTATTTTTGGCAGATGGAATGGGGTGAGCAATAGTTTTGAGAGTGCCAATTTTCCGATAGGATATGAAGGCGGTAACTCGGGAGTGTGCCCTTCACACAATTTGGTTGAGGCTTTTGATATGCGGGATGGCACTCCGTTCGACTGGAATAACCCGGAACATCGCAACAAAGCTTTGGAACCTTCGGAGAGAGACCCGAGATTGGCACAGACTGTATTGATGAACGGACAGACATTCAAAGACAAGGTAGTGGAAAGTTTTATCGGAGGGATGAACGGACTTCCTAAAGAGGGAGCTTCTCCTACTTCCTATTATTTACGTAAACACTTGAAAGAAGCTACCGACCTGACTACGGGAAGTGCTACCTCATATCAACATATATGGCCTTTGTTCAGGTATGCGGAAGTCTTGCTGAACTATGCGGAGGCTTTGCTGGAAGCAACAAAAGAACCGGATTTCAAGGGGACTTTGGATAACGTTCAGTATACGGTATCACCTCGTGAGGCTGTAAATATGATTCGTACAAGGGTAGATATGAACGCTGTTGAAACGACTGGATATGATGCTTTTAAAAAGCGTTTGCGTAATGAACGCCGTGTGGAGCTGGCTTTCGAAAACCATCGCTGGTTTGACTTAGTGCGTACAGGACGGGCAAAAG
>OHNM01000165.1_pt1 | contig 15257 bp, 10 predicted proteins | sample 1569661 | NCBI WGS metagenome assembly OHNM01 (sample SAMEA3879508, study PRJEB24766) | human gut metagenome | biome: human-associated habitat; feature: feces | place: USA | collected 1985/1987 | reverse complement strand
CTTCGAGATGAACGACGAGCTCACCCTTAATGTCACGCCGACCGTCATCTCTCCTTATAATGAATATATCCCGCCACATAATGAATATGCCATCGCATCCCCCACACGCTCGGTTCCACCTATGAGTTTCGGCATGGGAGCGTTCGGGGACAACGCGATAGGAATCAAAGTCGGTCTTAGATTTTAACAAGAGCACGAAAGGATGAGAAAAACCACATATGCGACACTGCCCGTCATACTGCTCATGGTCTTCCTGCTCCAAGGGAACGCCGGAGCGCAGGTATTCAGAAAAAAGATCAAGGAAGAGAATCAGGAACTCAGACAACGGGTCGATTCCCTTCAGAAAGCCTTGGACAAACTGAAGCATGAAAGCATCCTGAAAGACAGCATCGCGGGTGAGATGATCGATGTTTATGAGGAGAACAAACTCAAGACGGCGGCCGGACTGAATCCCGAGGACTATACCCAGGAGGTTACGGACAGCCTTCTGAGTATCTGGTATCTGCACCGTCAGGCCAGAAAGAACGAGGAAGGGAACGGCTACGACATGGATTCGATCCAGTTCACGTCAAACGTTCCGGACGAAGTGATGAAAGCCAGGCTGGAAAAGATGAACTCCTTCATCACCCTCCCATACAACGACAAGGTCCGCAACTACATGATACTCTATTCAGAGAAGATGCCAACCAAGATGGGCACGATTCTGGGGCTTTGCCAGTACTATATGCCGATCTTCGAGGAGACATTCAACAAGTACAACCTCCCGGACGAGCTCAAGTACATGGCCATCATCGAATCGGCGCTGAACCCGGTTGCGGTCTCAAGTGCGGGAGCGAAAGGGATGTGGCAGTTCATGTTCAGGACCGCGCAGCTCTATGGACTGGAGATCAACTCCTTCGTGGACGAGAGACTTGACCCGTTCAAGTCAGCCGATGCCGCCGCGCGTTACCTGACCGACTCCTACAACGTATTCGGAGACTGGAACCTTGCGATCTCGTCCTACAACTGCGGATCGGGCAACATCAACAAGGCCATTCGCAGGAACGGGGGCAAAAGGGATTTTTGGTCGGTCTATGACTACCTTCCGCGTGAGACCAGAGGCTATGTCCCGGCGTTCGTCGGGGCGATGTACGCCATCCATTACAGCAAGGAGTACGGACTTGCTCCGGCAAACATGCGGATGCCGGCCCAGCTGGACACATTCGAGATTCACAAGAACCTGCATTTCAAGCAGATCAGCGAGCTTGTCGGAATCTCCGTCGATGAACTCAGAAACCTTAACCCACAGTACATCAAGGATGTGATTCCAGGCGACAGCAAAACCTACATCCTCCGGATTCCATACAACTACTCCAGCGACTTCATAGCCCACGAGGACTCGATCTACACATACAAGGCTTCTGAATATCTCAACCCGCAGACCCTTGTGGATGACGGGAAGCGTTCGTCCGGTGAGACATATTCAGGCGGCACGATCACTTATAAGGTCAAGAAGGGCGACACTTTGGGAAAGATCGCGGCCAAGTACCATGTCACCGTGAACCAACTCAAGAAGTGGAACCACCTCAGAAGCACGAACCTCAGGATCGGGCAGAAGATCCGCATCTATAAGGGAGGCGGAGCGCCGACCGCATCAGCTGTCAAATCAGCCTCCAGCCAGTTGAGTTACACCAACTACACCGTGAAGGCTGGTGACTCCCTCTACAGCATCGCGAAGCATTTCCCGGGCATGACTGCCGAAAAGATCATGAAGTTCAACGGGATAGGCGAGAACATCAAGCCTGGGATGAAAATAAGGATTCCAAAGTAGCCGTCAAAACATCACCACCGCCTGAGCCTTCGCTTCCGAAACCGAAGGCTTTGGCTCTTTCATGAATGAATATGCCATTGTCGAGGCCCTGAAGTACAGTTACAAGGCCCTCCCCCTGCCAAGCCGCAATTTGCATCCGGAAACAGCTGACAGACTCCATCCACGCCCGTAATAGGCCGGGACAGTGAAGTTACCCGGAGCGTCCCGCTCGTATGAATATATCCGGTCATCCCAATTATCGACAATGAATATGGTTCCTCGAAGATAGGCGCTGAACCAGTCTGTTTTCCGTCCACCTTCCAGGTAGGCGAGACCGGCCAGCGAACGGCACAGCAGTCCCTCAAGCCTGCCTCTGATCTTCCAGGCCGGCTTGTCTGACGGGCCGTAACGCGCCGACAGCCCTGAACTTGACCAGTCCAGATCACAACGAGCCCCGGTGCGGTATCGAAGAACCTCCTCGTAAGGACGGAAACGTTCCGTAATCCTTATTGATAGCACGGATGTTCCTGTCAGCTGCAACGGCAGTTTGAACAGGACACGCACCTGTCTCTTGCTACGGTCTCTGTCCTTGACGGCAAAGTCGGCCGTAAGGAAAGCTCCCGCCTTCTCAAGCCCGACGGTGGCTCCATGCTCGTCGGAAGTCTTTGTCCAGCCTCGTATCCCTCCCGTATAATCAGAACCGAAACTTGAGGAATAACTATGGACAGCCGATGAGAGTTTCCAATCGCCTCCCAAAGGAAACACGGCTCCAAGAATGGCTCCGGGACTCTTTCCGGAGAAATCCCATGCAAACTCCCCGAAGTAATCCACCCCGCGCCATGAACGGCGGAAGTCTCCTGACAGTTTGCCGGTCTTAGGCCTAACCGGCATATTCATTGGCTCTGTCTGGCAGTAGCCTGTGAGGGATAACTGCCCGTTGCGGGAATGGAGGGTTATGTTCGCTCCTGTCATCAGAGAGATTTCGGCGGGTTTGCCGCTCTCGCACCATGAGCGAAGCCCTGGAAAGGAGGCAAACGCGGAGAGAGCCATGCGCCTGGCCGTGAAGTCGGCCGCCACTCCCCTATGGCTTCCTATCCCGGACCATGACCATGACGGAGACAATCCGGATGGCCGTTTACTGAATGATGATGAAGATGACAGTCCAGACATGGACATTCCGCTCCATAGCGTAAGCCCCTGGCCGAAACGGGCGTTGAAGTCCCCGATGATGACCTTGCCGATCCTTCTCTTGCCAAAATATGTCATATTCATCGCCCACGCCGATGGAGGAAACCGCTCTTTGTCAGAATATTTAGTCCTGGCAGCCGATGAAAACTCGAAAGACTCGCCATAGTTCATTCTGTACTTGGCTCCATAGTTGAAATCCTTCCCTTTGACCGCGGAACGGGCCAAGGCCTCATTTGTCAGACGCTTTGATCCGATCTCTGTCTGACCAGGCAAAGCGTTGGAGGCGAACGAAATGAACGGTCTGAGAGCATTGGCGTAATCCTCTCCGAAACCGTCAACAGCAGCGAGTTCCGAGACGGAAAGCACATCACCATTCCGCAAGCGATAGTCCATCAGGCTCGCCACCTGGTACTGACTCATAAGTCCGCATGTGGCCATACGGCTTCTTGACACAAGATTGATTTCCAACGGACTGGATGCCAATACGGAGAATCTTTCCATCTCCTGCTCGTCCAGTTCCTCCTCGGAATCCGCGCCGGACAGATATAATATCGCCTTCATGAGGTTGTCAGACTGAGCTGTCAGATCAGCCTGAAACAAAGGCACCGCGAGCAGCAGCGCGGCAGTGAAGTTTTTCAGGATATTCATGATTCGTGATGTTTATGCCAAGAGATTCACATCCCTTTAGTTCAGGCCGGCAAGGTAAGGCAAGTAAACGTAAAAAACGAAAAGAAACATAAAACATAGGTATGTTTTTTCTGTTTTTTTAAGGAATATTGCCTAATTTTGTTTTTTACTATAAACAACGAACCACAATGAGCAACGTCAGACTATTTGACAAGTCCTTCAAGCCGTTCATTCCGAACGAGAGGCTTGAGGAAGCCATCGACAAGGTAGCCGAGAAGATCAACCATGATTTCAATGGATGTACCGATTGCCCGGTACTCCTTTGTGTCCTCAACGGATCACTGATGTTCACGTCGGAGCTGATGAAGAGGCTCACGTTCAACTGCGAGCTGGTCTGCATCAAGCTTTCGTCCTACAACGGCACCCACACCACAGGCAACGTGCGCGAGGTCATGGGCTTGACCAGAAGCATCGAAGGCAAACGCATCATTGTCGTCGAGGACATCGTGGACAGCGGCAACACGATCGTGGCGCTCAAGGACATCCTAAAGGAGAAAGGAGCCACAGAAACAAGGATCTGCACGATGCTCCTCAAACCGGCATCCTACACAAAGGACGTGAAGCTAGATTATGTGGCGATGGAGATTCCGGATGACTTCATTGTCGGCTTCGGGCTTGACTACAACGAGATCGGAAGAAACCTCAAAGACATTTATGTATTGGACACAGATATGAAATACTTTATTCTTTTTGGCCCTCCGGGCGCCGGGAAAGGCACCCAGGCCTCAGCAATGGTTGAAAAATACAATCTCTGCCACATTTCCACCGGCGAGCTTCTCCGCGGAGAGATCGCCAAGGGTACTGAGCTTGGCCTCAAGGCAAAGGCTCTGATCGACGCCGGCGAGCTCGTTCCGGACGAGGTTGTGGAAGGCATGATCGAGAACAAGTTCAAGACCGTGACCGGAGTCTCCGGCTTCCTTCTTGACGGATTCCCTCGCACCATCGCCCAGGCCGAGGCTCTTGACAAGATGCTCGCTAAGAACGGCGAGGCTGTCACATCCGTTGTCTCCATCATGATCCCCGACACGATGATCATGGAGCGCATCAAGCACAGGGCCGCGATCGAAGGCCGCGCCGATGATGCCAGGGACGAGACAATCAACAACCGCATCAAGACCTACCACGAGAAGACCGAACCGCTTGTAGAGTACTACAAGAAAGCCGGCAAGTACGAGGAGATCGACGGCACAGGAAGCATCGAGGAGGTTCGCGCAAGGATATTCACAATGATGGACAAGGCATAGTCAATGATGATTGGTTCACTTTTGGTCACCGTTCTGCTCGCGGGTTCTCCGTTGAAGTTGAACGGTGATAATATTTCACAGATTGTCAATGAATTGACAACCGAGGAGAAGGCTGCCCTGCTGGTAGGCAGCGGAGCGAAAGCCTTCGACGGAGTCGGCTACACGACTCTCTACGTAAAGGGTTCCGCCGGAACAACCCACCCGATAGAAAGGCTGGGCATCCCGGCTATCGTGCTGGCGGACGGCCCTGCGGGAGTCAGGATCGACGACCGCCCATGCACCAAGTTCCCGATCGGAACCTCCCTCGCCTCCACCTGGAATCCATCGCTTGTCGAGGAGGTCGGCGGAGCCATAGGCAATGAGGTTCTCGAATATGGAGTCGATGTCCTGCTCGCCCCTGGCATCAACATCCAACGCAATCCTCTGTGCGGCAGAAACTTCGAATATTACTCCGAAGATCCTCTTCTGGCCGGCAGGGTCGCGGCTGGCTACATCCGCGGAATCCAGAGCCAAGGAGTCGGAACATCCATCAAGCATTTCGCCGCTAACAATCAGGAACTCAACAGGCTCTACCTTGACGCAAGGGTTCCCGTCCGGGCACTGCGCGAAATCTACCTGAGGAACTTCGAGATCGCCATCAAGGAGAGCGATCCGTGGACCGTCATGACATCGTACAACTATGTCAACGGGACATTGGCCGCAGAGAACCACGACCTGGCGACAGGAGTTCTTCGTGATGACTGGGGCTACAAAGGTGTGGTCATGACAGACTGGGCCGCGGGATTATATTCAGACAAGATGGTCGCAAGCGGCAACGACATGATCCAGCCGGGCAGCGACGAGCACTACAATCGTCTCGTCAACTCCATGACCGACGGCTCATTGCCTATGCCGGTGGTTGACACGGCAGTGGCGAGACTCCTGAGGCTCATCGTCAAATGTCCTCGGTTCAAAGGGTATGAATATTCCAATAAACCGAACCTCCGGCACAATGCGTCTGTGGCCCGGAAAGCCGCCGAGGAAGGAATCGTGCTGCTGAAGAACGATGCGGCTTCCCTGCCTTTGGCACCTGAGTCGAAGATCGCGCTGTTCGGAGTGACTTCCTACGAGTTCATCACCGGAGGCACAGGAGCCGGAAACGTCAACGGCTCATACGTTATAGACCTCAAGAAGGGGCTTTCCGACGCGGGATTCGGACTGGACAAAACGACAGACGACTTCTACAAAGACTGCCTTAAATACGAAAGGTTCAATACCCGCAGGATCAACAGCAAGTTCGACAAATGGTTCGTGGATGCCGAACGTCCGGCCGAGGCCATGCCGTCCAAAGCCGTGCTGGAGCAGGCCGCAAAGGAAGGCGACTCCGCTGAAGATGTTCCCGTCACGAAGCAGGATCATCAGCGAGCCGCTTGGCACCGCGCTGATCATCTCGCCGTGGAACTATCCCATGCAGCTGCTTCTGACTCCGCTTGTTGGAGCCATTTCCTCCGGCTGCACGGCGGTTTTGAAGCCGTCCCCTTACGTCCCGAACGTCTCCAAGGTAACCCAGCGGATGATCGAGGACACATTCAGCGATGAATATGTCGCTGTCGTCCAAGGAAACCGTGAGGTAAACTCAGCTCTGCTGGAGGAACGCTGGGATCTCATATTCTTCACCGGAAGCCCGGCACTTGGCAGAATCGTGATGGGAGCGGCGGCGAAGAACCTTACGCCGGTCGTGCTGGAACTCGGAGGTAAGAGTCCGTGCATCGTGGACAAGGACGCCGACATCAAGGTGGCGGCGAAGCGCATAGCTTGGGGCAAGAGCCTCAACGCCGGGCAGACGTGCATCGCGCCGGACTATCTTATGATACACGAAGAGATCAAAGATAAGTTCCTTAAAGAACTGGAAATCAGCTTCAAGGAACTGCTGGGAGCCGATGCAAGCACGACCGGGCATTTCGTCCGGATTGTCAACGACAAGGCGTTCGAGAGGCTGGAAGGTTACCTGAAAGACGGACAGATCGCTTTCGGAGGGCACACGGACCGTGGCGACAGGTATTTCGAGCCGACGGTTCTGGACGGAGTCTCGCCGGACGCTCCGGTGATGCGCGAGGAGATCTTCGGTCCGATCTTCCCAGTGCAGACATTCAAGGATATTGATGAGGTGATCTCATTCGTCACGTCAAGGGAAAAGCCTCTGGCTCTGTACTATTTCGGAAGCCGCGGAGATTACGTCCTGCGTCACACGTCCTCAGGCGGAGCCTGCATAAACGACACGATAATGCACATCGCCAACGAGAACATTCCGTTCGGCGGAGTCGGCAACTCCGGACTCGGCAGCTATCACCACAAACGTAGTTTCGACGCATTCACTCACTATCGCGCGGTCGTCACAACTCCGACCTGGCTTGATCTGCCGTTCCGATATATGCCTTACAAGTTCTTCAAGGCTGTGAAAAGACTACTGTAAAGGTTGTGGAAAGACCGCCGCAGAGAATAAATATTCAAAGAATGCTTCAAACATCGGATAAAACCGATTTTATAGTAAAATAATGCGGAAAGAACGAAATAATATTCCTATCTTCACGATTGAAGTTTAAACGTTCTTAACAAATTATTTTATGACCAACTACAAGAAAAGCTTGCTCACGGCATTGCTGTGTGCGGCAAGTGTCTCCTTTACAGGATGTGAGAAAGACAACGGACCTCAAAAACCAATCTACGTTCCAGAAGAAATCTCGGCGGCCGCGGTGAATCTTTCGGAGAACGGCACCGCCAACTGCTACATCGTCAAGCCAGGAAGCGTCGCCTCGTTCGATGTGGCGCACAAAGGAAACTCCGCGACGGAACTGACAGGCTCGGCGGCCTCTGTAAAACTCGTATGGCAGGACGCCAAGGGACTTGTGAAATCCCTTTTCTTCAATCCAGAGACCAAGACAGCCTATGCCGAGATCGCTGAAAGCAAAGGCAACGCCCTCGTAGCGGTCTGCGATGAAGCCGGAACCATCCTGTGGAGCTGGCACCTTTGGATCTGCGACTATGATCCTGAGAAGACTCTCTTCACCACCGAAGCAAACGCTTCCGGAACACAGTGGACATTCATGGACAGGAATATTGGAGCCACCGACATGAACAGAGGCTCGTTCGACAACTTCGGGATGCTTTACCAATGGGGCCGCAAGGATCCGTTCCCTGGAGCCAATGCTTTCACTATTATCAATGACGACTACAGCTATGTGGAAGACGGTGAGAAAACACTTTACGACATCGACGGCAAGGCCATATCCAAGATAAAGGATCTCGCTGAATTCCACGGAACCATCGAGAAGTCGATTCAGCAGCCGGCCACCTTCTTTGCCATGACCTACAAAACCAACGGCAATGTCGATGAGAGCGGCAATCCTGAATATGATTGTGACTACATCACCAAAGACTGGGTTGATGTCTCTGACGATGATTACTGGGGAGGTGTCTCCATGAAAAAGACAATCTACGACCCGTGTCCTGTCGGCTACAAGGTTCCGGTCAGCGACGCAGACGGCAACACCCCGTACGCTTGGATGAAGTTCACGGAAATGACGTGGGATCCAACGAACCACGGAGCGATTGACAAAGACCAGTGGTTCCCTTGCACAGGCACCAGAGTGTATGCATCGGGTGGTCTTGACTACCCAGAGGCCAATCCATACGCCGGGGTCTGGTTCGGAACCGCTTCCGTCAAGTCAGCGACTTCCACAAGTCAGGTAGTTTACGGACAGTATATGGCAATCATGAAGAGCAAGAGAACCTTCAAAGTGAATAAGGACGCGCGCTCGCAAGGCCTCAGCGTGCGCTGCGTAAAGGAATAAACATTATTTAGAAGCTGTTTTGAGTTGCTTGAAATGTTCTTTGAGCAGCAGGAGAAGAGTTTGCTCTTAACCTTCAAACAAACAATTCAAAACAGCTTCTTAGTAATTCTAAAAAATATAACTTGGAAAACCAACATGGATTGGGATATCTTTGTAACCTGAGGTTGGCTCAGTTCAAAACTGGCTGAGCCAACAGATTTTTTAAGGTTGAGCCCACTTGAAATAGTCGTGTTTTGAAAAACTTGTGCCTCGAAGATACTTCTGTAAGGGGTAAAAAGTGGCAAATGGCACTTTTTCAAGTGGGTTCATTTATAATTTTTTGTGACTATGTAGATCTTATCTTCTATGCACAAAAAAAATGGAGCGCGAATCTTGGCGGACGTGAGCTCCATTTGGATGCCACAGACTGGAAATTCAGGGATTAGTCGCCCCTGACAAGATGCTATAGCGATTCAAAGGTAGGGATTAATTCTCAATCCCGCAAAAATACCCGACAAAATCGCTTTGCGCAACCGATGGCGCGCCCTCGACAAAGGAGGGCGGCCACATTTCAATCCGGGCCACAAGCCCGGACATGTCAAACTTATGCATACTCGGGGCGACATGTGCCCCGACATGCGCAAAACGTTAAACCAATGAACATATTAAAATCTCTTCTGTCCGCGGACAGAGACAGCCTCTCGTCGAAGAGGCTGTGCGGAATCATCGGATGGCTGTGCTGCTCGGCCGTCCTGATCATGTGTACGGTATGGGACCGGCAGGCCCCCGACATGATCTCAGCAATCCTCTACGCGTCCACCGCGCTGCTCGGAATCGACAGCGTGACGGACATCTGGAAGGGCAGTGCAACCATAAACAAGGACAAAAATGAAAAGTAAAATCAGACAGTTCATCGCCTGCGCGGCGACATTCATCATGGTCTCCATGTCAATGGAGGCCCAGACCTCTCTGGTCTATAGCGTCCCGTCACCGGAGGCGGCCAATCTCGGGACGTACGGATCAGTCCCTGTCAGCCTTTTCACCGGCATCCCGGACATATCCGTGCCGATACACGAGATGAGGGTCGGCTCCATGACGTTCCCCGTCTCGCTGAGGTATCACCTTGCCTCGGTGAAACCCAACCAGTACCCAGGCATTGTCGGACTGGGCTGGAGCCTTCAGTGCGGTGGCTGCGTCACACGTACCGTCTGGGGAGTCCCAGATGAGAAGATGACAGGCAAATATGAGAACGGATTCTATGGACACTGCTCACAGATGGCCGGAATCACACCGACCCGTCTGGACAGTCTGACAAGAAACTGCACCGAATCTGAAGGCTCGGAATGGTTCGAGCTTTCCGCCGACGAGTTCTCATTCAACTTCTTCGGACACAGCGGCAACTTCTATCTCAACCCGGAAGGCGGCTGGACTGTCGTCAGCGATGAGGACATCAGTGTGGAGTTTGACCCGGCGAAGGACTTCATGGACATATCCGGCCTCGCCGGGCGCATTCCGAATGTCAGCGGCTGGCTGAACAGGGACAAGAACAAACGTCACTTCATCAGGTTCACACTGGTGACACCGGACGGCTGCAGGTTCACCTTCGGAGGCTCAGACGCCACGGATTTCAGCGTTCCGTATTACTCCAGAAAGAGCGGGGACCTCATTGCCACGTCATGGCATCTGAGCGAGATAAAGACGCAGGACGGCCGCACGGTCACATACCAGTACGCGAACGGCAGTGATGGCAATCCCTACGACCTTATGGTTGACATAAGATACAGTCCGAGTGTGTGCCGGACAACAGGCTTCCCGTCATCGGGAGACAACGGTGTCAATACCGGACGGCGCGGATTCACCGGTTTTCTTCTTTTCCCCGCAAGACTATGCCGCATCACAACGTTGAACGAGACATTGGAATTTGAGTATAAGGCGGACTGGCGGTATATTGACGCATATTCAAGAGCCTACACCGGAGGGGCGCTGTACTGGAGCGACAGTGGGAACTCAAGGATCTCGCCTTGGCAACTGCTGGATTCTTCTCCACATGATCAGTTCAGGTACCTTTTTCCGGGATTCGACGATTCGACAGATCCGATCGCCAACGAAAGCATAGCGTCACTCCTTGTGGCTCACGTGCTTTACGGCATCCGCATCAACAGGGCAGGAGACGACGACACGACCGTCCTCTTTGAATATCTTGAAGAGAGCCGCCGCAAGCTTGGAAGGGTGGCCTGGAGGACAGGGCTGACGAACATTGAGACGACATACGTAGAAGGAGTAGGCGTAAAGTACCCCTTCTATTCGATTCCTGCCGAGACCACGGATCTTGGCATGCCGGAATACAGGTTCGCCTACGACCCCAACCACATGCCGAACGGCTACATCCTGCCGCAGGCCGACCGTTGGGGCTACTGGAACGGACAGACCCACAAACTGGCCGATTCCAATCTGGAGGCTCCGGCAAGTGTCAACGCCACAAAGAGCGAGACCCTCGTTGAGGTCATCTACCCGACAGGCGGAAGGACCGTGCTGGAATATGAGAGACACGACTATTCAAGACTGGAGAACGACAGCCATGTCCTGATGGACAAATATGGAGTTTCAGGTGGGCTGCGTGTCCGCAGGATCACCAACCTTTCCAGGGAGGACAGCATCGTGTCCACGAAGGTGTTCCACTATCGAGAGGGAATCTCCACATCGGCGCGAAGCAGCGGGGTAGCAAAAGCCCCCGACCCTGTCGCGGTCACCTACAATGCCGGCAACAATTATGTCTGGACACCTCTTAAGGGAATTTCTGGTCCTTATCCCGTGTCCATGAGTATTTTCAGCATGTATAGCTTTGGCCTGCCCGTCACAAACCTTAACAGCCCTGATGTTGGTTACTCGTGCGTGATAGAGGAGACGCTGGACACTGATGGTACCTCTTTGGGCTATGTTGTCAATCGCTTCAGCAACTATGGGACTGACATCCACGGGAACGCCCACGATGACATTTCCGCATATCATTCGTACAACATTTCAGGCATTGGAGGCGGCTTACCCTACACGAGCGACTCAGCCGAGCGCGGTCATCTCTTGTCACGGTCATGGCACCGCGCCGACGGCACTGAGGTCAGGTCTGAGTCCTACAGGTACACCAGAGTCAACGACCATCCCATGCCGACGGCGACGCAGAGGACGATCTATCTGGACAGGTCCAAGGAGAATTTCACCAGCGCGAAGGTAGCGTGGCTGACGATGACCAACACCTACAGCTACCTGCCGGAGTCCACGGTCGTCCGTGAAGGTGAATATTCCGACAGCACATGGACGCATTATAACTCTGCCAGACAAATCATCTCAAAGTCCGAGATGTCAAGCGACGGCACGCAAAGGACGAGCCGGTACACATACCCGTCAGACCATTCAGGACAGTACCGGTGGATGATCGACCGGCACATCATGTCCCCGGTCGTCACGGAGGAAGTGTCTTCCGGGACTCTCCGCAGGACGGCGAGGAACACATATTCGAGCCATGAATCACACAACGGCACGATATGCTATCTGTCCAAGATTGAAACGTTGTTCGGCACGGACGGGACTGGGAAAACGGACTATGAGGCTCTGTCCGTTGATGAATGGGGCAACCCTACCGAGATTGTAGAGAACGGAGTCCACAGTGTGCTTCAGTGGTGTGGAAACGGCCAACGCCTCATGACAAGGGTGGAGGGGATCACTTTGGAGGAGTACGAGGCACTACCGGAACTCTCCGATGAGGCCAGACAGCAGTCAGATGATTTCATTGTACACCCCTTCATTCCAGATCCTGTTAAGCGAAGCGTCGGTGGGAAGTTGGTCTGGGACTATGCTTATGACACCTCCCTGCGCTTGATTCAGGTGATGATGCCTGACGAACTGATTTTCCGCTATGGTTACGACGCTCTCGGCAGACTTTCAGAGGAGTCCATCTTTGAGACGGACAATGACGGGAACGTCGGGAAAAAGATTGTGAGGAAATATTCATACCATTATCATAATGACTAGAACAATGAACAATACGATGACACATTTTGCGCACAAGGCCGTCGCATCCTTGCTTGCGCTGTTCTGCGCCTGCGCCGCCATGCCGGCTCAGGAAACCGCGACTCCTGTCGAGCCTGTCGAGCCAGCCTATCCGACTTTACCGATATTCTCGTTGAGAAAAGGCTACGCCACCGATGTCAGCCTGATGAAGCTCGTCGGGGCCTCGACGTCCGCCATCGACCGCTCGTGCACCCTGGTCGTCGCAGACACCCTTGACGTGCACTTCAAGCTGAATGGATTCTCTTACAACCGCGGGTTGGGGGATCCGTTCCCGGCGGGAGAAAGCCATATCCTCCTGAGGCTCTATGAGGTCTTGGACAAGGGCGATAGCCTTATCGCAAGGTTACCGTTCCGTGTGGACGGATCCACGATGCGGACGTATATCAGTGAGGACTACGAACGTCAGGACAGCGTGATCCTTTCCATCCCGCCCGGAGAGTACCTGCTTGAGTATGACGGATTCTCCGACAGGATTGTTGAGGTTCCTGACATTCAGGCGGTTGATGACGAATCCGGTGCAATCGCCGCCGGTGCGTCGAACTCCGAGGCCCTCTCATGCCGCTCGTCGCTGTCCCTGTCCCTTGAATGCATTCCACTCCTGAAAGATTCGTATGTGGCAGACAGCTGGAACAACGTCACGGTCCTGACCAGCCGCGACGGCGGTGAGATGTCGATGATGACGACCGTCACCTGGCTCGACGACTTCGGCCGCGAGGAGTCAGTGCATCAGGTGGGGGGTCACCCCATCGCACAAGACGCTGGTGTCGCTCACCGAATATGACGGACACGGCAGAGTGTCCAAAAGATGGCTGCCGGCGTTGGCGACACCTCAAAGGGTGATCCTGCCTGGACTGCATACGGTCACGTATCTGGATGCCCATGTCAGGCCTGAGGACATCATGCCCGGATCCTCGGAGGCCAACCTTGGCGACGGTGCCCCCTACTCCGAGGTCATCTATGACGGCAGCCCGCTTGACAGGCCTCTGATGGAATACGGTTCCGGAGAGGCATGGAGGCAGGCCGGGCGCGGCATACTTTCGGAACACATGGGCAACAGCGCGGGTGACGAGCGTCTCGTCTGCCACCGCATTGAAGTCCAGGCTTCCAAGAATGACACATCCTTTGTCATAAGTTCGGAGGGGTTCTACCCCGATGGCTCCCTGAAGGTCGTCTCGGTGACGGACGAGGACGGAAAGGAGACGCTCACCTTTACCGACAGGCATGGCAGGGAGATACTTTCGAGACAGGTGATGAAAGAAGGCGGGGAGTGTCAATATCTTGACACATACAGCGTCTACGACGGCCTCGACCACCTTCTCGCTGTAATTCCACCCGCCTTGTCAGACCGTCTTTTCGTCGGGCAATCGCTTGATCCGGAGGAAACAGAAAGGTATGCCTATCTGTATCTCTACGATTCCAAAGAAAGGGTCTGCGCGAGGAAGCTTCCTGGGATAGGATGGATAAGGATGGAATATGACGACGCGGACAGGCTTGTGTTCACACAGGACGGAGAGCAGAGAAGGCGCGGAGAGTCCACGTTCATGCTGTACGACATCCACGGCAGGGAGTGCGTCACCGGAGTCTGCGGTCATGACGTCCCTACGGGGAACATGATATCTGGTTTCGCGCTAGCTGAGTACGTTGGCGCGGGCGGGGCGCTTGACGGCTATGCATGCTCGGGTGTGACGCTCGTCTCGCCACAGGTCATGTCAGCCTTCTATTATGACAGCCACGCGTTTGTTGATGATTTCGCCACCGGCCTTCCGGACAGCCTTGCCATGTACGGCACTCATATTCCCAGCCTGATCGGAAGGCGGACCGGATCATGCCTGCATGAGGTTTCGGAGGGCATCAGCGGCAAAAAGGTGTGGGGGCTTGTCAGATATGACGGCAGGGGGCGTGTCTCACACACGGAAATGTCGTATCCGGACGGAGGCTGGGACACCGAGGACGTGGAGCATGACTTCCTCGGCAGCCCTGTACGCCGCCATCTCGTACACCGGAAAGGGACAGAGACTGTCCGCGAGGACCTGACCTACACCTATGATGACTCCGAGCGTCTGTTTGAGGTACGCCATTCGTTGAACGGCGGCACTCCGGTCCTTCTTGCCAGGAACACCTATGACGAGCTGGGCAGGCTGTCAGGCACTGAGAGAGGTGGGAACGGCGCCCTTTCGTCCGCATATTCCTACAGCGTCCGCTCATGGCTGACCGGCATCGACGGATCTCTGTTCAAAGAGACTTTGCACTACAATGATCTGAGGTCCGCCCGACTGGGAGACGGCAACAGACGCTTCGGCGGTGATGTCTCCTCGATGGAGTGGAGGTCCGGTGCCGGCACCGGAACCCGCAGCTACGATTTCGCCTATGACGGCCTCGGCCGCCTTGTGTCGGCGGACTACGGCGAGTACGGGGACCATGTCGTGGGCTACGGCACAAGTTACAGCTACGACAATATGGGAAATTTGCTATCTT
>OHNM01000154.1_pt1 | contig 15935 bp, 14 predicted proteins | sample 1569661 | NCBI WGS metagenome assembly OHNM01 (sample SAMEA3879508, study PRJEB24766) | human gut metagenome | biome: human-associated habitat; feature: feces | place: USA | collected 1985/1987 | reverse complement strand
GTAAAATAGATATCATCTATCTCTCTTTCTGCATCAGACCCCACAGAAACCATTTTGCTGACATCAGCAAAATGGTAGGCCACATATTCCCCCCTCTTATTACTTGTTATTACGTCAATGCCTTCCTTCTACTACAGAATTCACACTGCATATTTGCACAAATATAACCTTTTATTATCAGATCCGACCAACAAAACTCTTTTTCCTAACTATTTCGATTCTTATATTATCCGTTTCTTCTAGAACAGACTTATTCCAAGAGTTATTTTACATTTCATTAGTATCCATTTCAAAGCATATTTAAATCCATAAAAAACATTTTTCTTTATATACCCGACAAATAGCAAACCACCAAACGTCTTTTTTACTCTTTTTGATATTCTTTAAACTCGCGAGAATCGCTTAAACGCTTCCTTCTCGTCCCGTTCATCGAAATAATCAAATGAGAGAGTAGTTTGCTCTTAAAATCATTTCATACTATTTTGCTATCGTGTTCAAACAAAGATTGGAAATAAAAATAAGAGAATTGAATCTTTTCTAATTCAAAAACGAATAAATTGACTACTTTTGTCCGAGTTATTACTAATAAAACTAGCGATATGGTTTTGAACTACATTTGGATAGCCTTTTTTCTGATAGCCTTCGTAGTAGCGTTGATGCGACTCGTTTTCCTAGGCGACACACAAGTGTTTCCCGAAATTATCAACTCTACTTTCAATTCCTCCAAAACCGCTTTTGAGATTTCATTGGGACTGACCGGTGTCCTTTCTCTTTGGCTGGGTATCATGAGAATAGGTGAACAGGGCGGAGTCATCGCTCTGTTTTCCCGATTGCTGGGACCTCTGTTCAGCAAACTTTTTCCCGATATTCCCAAAGGACATCCAGTAACAGGCAGCATCTTTATGAACCTGGCGGCCAATATGCTGGGGCTGGATAATGCCGCCACTCCCTTAGGACTGAAAGCAATGGAGGGCCTGCAAGAATTGAACCCCAAGAAAGATACTGCCAGCAATCCCATGATCATGTTTCTGGTACTGAATACATCAGGGCTTACACTGATTCCTATCAGCATCATGGTATATCGTGCACAGCTGGGAGCAACCCAACCTACAGATATATTTGTACCCATCCTGCTGGCAACCTTCTTCTCCACTTTGGCAGGCATTGTAGCAGTAAGTATTTATCAGAGAATCAATCTGTTTAACCGCACTATCCTCCTCTTTTTAGGAGGAATGAGTTTGCTGGTAGCAGGAATTATTTATTTCTTCAATACCTTGTCACGAGATCAGATAGATATTTACTCCACCACTTTCGCCAATGTTTTCCTATTCCTTATCATCATCGGCTTTATTGTGGCAGGGATCAGAAAAAGAATCAATGTCTATGACTCCTTTGTCGAAGGGGCCAAAGAAGGATTCAGCACCGCCGTGCGCATCATTCCTTATCTGGTAGCCATACTGGTAGGTATCGGAGTCTTCCGCGCATCGGGTGCGATGGACTATTTGATTGACGGTATCGGCAACGCCGTAAAGCTATGCGGTATCGACAGTGATTTCGTAGGAGCGCTCCCTACGGCGCTGATGAAACCTTTGAGCGGAAGCGGGGCACGAGGGTTGATGGTAGATGCCATGACCACATACGGTCCCGATTCCTTTGTAGGCAGACTGTCCTGTATCTTCCAAGGCTCCACAGACACCACCTTTTATATTCTGGCGGTATATTTCGGCAGCGTAGGAATAGTGAGGACACGCCACGCCGTTCCTTGCGGACTGCTAGCCGATGCGGCAGGGGTCATTGCAGCTATTCTTATCTGTTATCTTTTCTTCGGCTGAAATACTTTCCTTATCTTTGTACATTATAAAAAAATAATCAGCCTATGATAAGTTATCAAACCGAAGGGGTAAAAATGCCCGATATCAAAAAGAAAGAAACCACCGGATGGATTAAAGAAGTAGCCGCCTGCTATGGAAAAAGAGTAGGAGAAATCGCTTACATCTTCTGTTCGGACGATAAAATTCTGGAAGTGAACCGACAGTATCTGCAACATGATTATTACACGGATATCATCACTTTCGACTATTGTGAAGGCGACCGTATTTCCGGCGACTTATTCATCAGCTTGGATACTGTCCGCAGCAATGCAGAACAATTTGAGCAACCCTACGACCGCGAGCTTCACCGGGTGATTATTCATGGTATCCTGCACTTGTGCGGCATCAACGACAAAGGCCCCGGTGAACGGGAGATTATGGAAGCCGCCGAAAACAAAGCGCTGGCATTGATTTCCCTATAACAGGACATACAAGGCAGAACAACCTATAAAAGCTACGGGCATAGTTCGCAAGAATGATTGCCCGTAACCTTTTAAAGACATGCCCATAATTAGGAAAACTTTCCGCCGGACGGATAAAAAACGTCGAAAGCTGTACATGCACAGCTACATTTCTTCCCTTATCTTCTTGCTTTTTCGGATTAATTGCTTTATTTTGTGAATTGAAAAACAGATAAACACAAAATATATGGAAGCTAACGTATATTTTTTCTCTGCATTAGTAAGTACGGGAATCTTTCTTCTGCAATTCATCTTATCCATCTTTTTCGGCAGTATGGACACCGACATAGACGTTAATGCCGATGGCAACGCCGATATAGACATGAGCAGCGTACTCTCCTTCAAAGGACTGATTCATTTCTGCATGGGTTTCGGTTGGTTCATGTATTTATGCCAGCCTCCCTACATTGTCTTACATTATCTGGGCGCCGTGATAAGCGGCAGCTTTTTTGTCTTCGTTCTGGCTTGGATTTATAAACTCTGCTATAAGCTGAAACAAGAAAACAAGCCCGAACAGGGAGAAGAATTAATAGGCAGGAAATGCGAAATATATACCCGCTGCCAGGAACAAGAACAGGCAGGAACAAACTATGTGGTCTATATCGCCATCAATGGCGCACAAAGAGAACTTACCGTGCGGAGCATACAGGGTAAAAGCTACCGGGAAGGCGATATCCTCACACTGAAGGATTACAAGGAAGGAATCTATTATATTGATTAAATAAACCCTAAAAACGCAATCATTTATGGATGAGCAGATTCTCATTTATGCAGCTATTCTGGTAGCTGTCATCGTCCTGACCATCGTCGGGATTTTAAGTCGTTACCGCAAGTGCAAGAGCGACGAGGTATTGGTAGTATATGGTAAGACCGGCGACAAGAAATCGGCTAAACTGTATCACGGAGGAGCCGCTTTTGTATGGCCCATTATCCAGGGATACTCTTTCCTGAACATGAAACCCATGCAGATTGACTGCAAACTGACCGGTGCCATTTCCAAACAAAACATCCGCGTAGATGTGCCCACTACCATCACTGTGGCCGTAAGCACAGAGCCCGAAGTTATGCAGAATGCAGCCGAACGCTTACTGGGACTGAATATCGAAGCACAACAGGAACTGATTAAAGACGTTGTTTACGGACAAATGCGTCTGGTCATTGCCGACATGACCATCGAACAACTGAACAGTGATCGTGATACATTCCTTGAGAACTGCCGCAAGAACATCGACTCCGAATTGAAGAAATTCGGTCTTTACCTGATGAACATCAACATCAGCGATATCCGCGATGAAGCCGATTATATCGTCAATCTGGGAAAAGAAGCCGAAGCGAAAGCCAAGAACGAAGCCTTGGCTAACATTGAAGAACAACAGAAACTGGGTGCCATCAAGATTGCGGAACAACAAAAAGAACGTGCCACCAAAGTAGCGGAAACCAACCGCGACAAGAACACTCAACTGGCCGATACGCAACGTGACGAGGAAATTAAAGTAGCCATAGCCGACAAGGAACGTGAATCGAAAGTAGCAGAAGAAAATGCCGAAAAAGAATCACGTATCGCCAAAGCCAGCGCCTCTATGGAGGTGAACAAGGAACAGGCGCGTACCGAACAGGAAAGCCGTACGGCAGAGCTCCAATCCGATATGGAAATAAAGCAGGCGGAAGCACAAAAGAAATCGGCCATCGGGCAAAATAACGCTGCCAAAGAGGTTGCCGAAAGCAATGCGGAACTGGAAGTTACCAAGGCGGAAGCCTCTAGAAAAGCCGGTGAAGCACAAGCCCGGACACAAGCTGCCGTCCTCACCGCACAGGAAAACGCACAGCGTGAAATAGAAGAAGCGAAAGCCCGCAAAGTGGAACAGGCCTTGAAAGCGGATAAGATTGTTCCTGCCGAAATAGCCAAACAGCAGGCCATCTTGGATGCGGACGCATTGGCCGAGCAAATAAAACGTAAGGCAAATGCAGAAGCGGAAGCTATCCTGGCCAAAGCACAGGCGGAAGCCAAGGCCATCCAGATGAAACTGGAAGCAGAAGCGGAAGGCAAGAAGAAGTCCTTGCTGGCCGAAGCGGAAGGTTTCGAGGCCATGGTGAAGGCTGCCGAGCGCAATCCCGAAATCGCCATCCAATACAAGATGGTTGACCAATGGAAGGAAATCGCTTCGGAACAGGTTAAGGCATTTGAACATATCCAACTGGGAAATGTTACTGTATTTGACGGTGGCAACGGCACAACGTCCAATTTCTTGCAGAATGTGGTCAGCAAAGTGGCTCCCGCACTGGGTATTCTAGACAAGCTTCCCATTCATGATACCTATCAGAACATTGTCAATCCTTCCTCGAAAGGAAATGCACAGAATAAACCTGAGAAAGAGGATTTTGAACCGGTAGACAAGGACGGAAAGAAACGCCCGACCGACACCCCTCCTGCTCCGGACAAGAAATAACAGGAAATAGTTTACTTTAAGAATAGCGTTTGTATGATGTGGCGGCAGAAACAGATTTCTGCCGCCACACATTCTTTTTAACCGTATTATCACCGCTTTACAGAGTAAAATTCGTAATTTTGCAATCGGTAAAAAGAAATAAATCAATGGATTTTAAGTACGACGTTATTGTAATAGGCGCCGGACACGCAGGCTGTGAAGCAGCCGCGGCCGCAGCCAATATGGGTTCGAAGACCTGCCTGATTACCATGGATATGAACAAAATCGGGCAAATGAGTTGTAACCCTGCCGTAGGTGGCATCGCCAAGGGACAAATCGTAAGAGAGATAGACGCATTAGGTGGCTACATGGGACTGGTTACAGACCGTACAGCCATACAGTTCCGTATGCTCAACCGCTCCAAAGGTCCCGCTATGTGGAGCCCCCGCGCCCAATGTGACCGCGGCAAGTTTATCTGGGCATGGCGCGAGATTCTGGAGAATACTCCCAATCTGCACATTTGGCAAGATACCGTAGAAGAACTAATCGTGGAAAACGGCGAAGCGACCGGAGTCATGACTTGCTGGGGAGTGACTTTCCATGCTAAATGTATCGTGCTCACCGCAGGAACCTTCCTGAACGGACTGATGCACATCGGGCATAAACAACTGGCAGGAGGACGCATGGCCGAACCTGCCTCCTACCATCTGACCGAATCAATCACCCGCCAGGGAATCACCGCCGGACGCATGAAGACCGGTACGCCTGTCCGCATAGACGGGCGCAGCGTACACTACGACCTGATGGAAACACAGGACGGAGAAAACGACTTCCATCGCTTTTCGTTCATGAGCGAACCGCGCAAACTGAAACAACTGCAATGCTGGACCTGCTTTACCAACGAAGAGGTACACGAGATACTACGGAAAGGTCTGCCCGACTCTCCCCTTTTCAACGGACAAATCCAAAGCATCGGACCGCGTTATTGTCCCAGTATAGAAACCAAAATCGTAACCTTCCCCGACAAGCCGCAACATCAGCTTTTCCTGGAACCCGAAGGAGAAACCACACAGGAACTTTACCTGAACGGGTTCTCTTCTTCACTGCCCATGGACATACAGTTGGCGGCATTGAAGAAAGTACCCGCATTTAAGGACTTGGTAGTCTATCGTCCGGGATACGCCATCGAATATGATTACTTCGACCCCACCCAACTGAAACATACGCTGGAAACGAAGAATATAAAGAATCTGTTCTTTGCCGGACAAGTAAACGGAACAACCGGTTACGAGGAAGCAGCTGGACAAGGAATCATGGCAGGTATCAACGCCCACATCAATTGCCACGGCGGAGAACCGTTCACCCTTGCAAGGGATGAAGCATATATCGGCGTTTTAATCGATGACTTGGTAACAAAAGGTGTGGACGAGCCTTACCGTATGTTTACTTCCCGTGCCGAATATCGCATCCTGCTCCGTATGGATGATGCGGACATGCGACTCACGGAAAAAGCCTGGAAGCTGGGACTCGCCAAGGAAGAGCGGTACAAGCTGCTGACAGAAAAACGTGAAGCCGTGAACCGGATTATAGACTTCGCGCGGAATTACTCGATGAAACCGGCATTAATCAATCCGGTATTGGAGCAGCTCGGCACAACTCCACTGCGCCAGGGATGCAAATTGATAGATTTGATAAACCGTCCGCAGATAACGATTGAGAACATTGCCGAACACGTCAGTGCCTTTAAACGAGAACTGGATAAAACATCCGATAGAAAGGAAGAAATTGTAGAAGCTGCAGAAATACTCATCAAGTACGAGGGATACATCGGACGCGAACGGATTATTGCGGATAAATTGGCAAGATTGGAAAGCATCAAGATAAAAGGCAAGTTTGACTATAATTCCATTCAATCCCTTTCCACCGAAGCCAGACAGAAGCTGATGAAGATAGATCCGGAAACAATAGCCCAAGCGAGTCGGATTCCGGGAGTATCTCCAAGCGACATCAACGTGCTACTGGTACTTTGCGGACGATAGAGCGCAAAGTTCCACGTGAAACAAAGAATTCAATAAACGTATTAAATAAACTGATTATGAGCAAAGAAACTCTTACCAAAAGCATCCGAGAAATACCCGACTTCCCCATCCCGGGAATTCTATTCTACGATGTAACTACCTTGTTCAAGGAGCCTACCGCCTTGCAGGAACTCTCGGACACACTATACGAGATGTATAAAGACAAAGGCATCACCAAAGTAGTGGGTATAGAATCAAGAGGATTCATTATGGGCCCCATTCTCGCCACCAGACTGGGGGCAGGCTTCGTACCTATCCGCAAGCCGGGAAAGCTTCCTGCAGAAACCATTGAAGAAAGCTATGATAAAGAATATGGCAAAGACACCGTGCAGATGCACAAGGATGCCATCAATGAAGACGATGTAGTATTGCTACACGACGACTTGCTGGCAACCGGTGGAACAATGGAAGCCGCCTGCAAACTGGTGAAACAGATGAACCCCAAGAAAGTGTATGTAAACTTCATCATCGAGCTGAAAGAGCTTCATGGCAAGGATGTGTTTGGAGATGATGTGGAAGTGGAGGCTGTGCTGTCGCTTTAGCCATTTCATATTTCACCACAGATTACACAGATTAACACAGATTATTTATCCACCACAAAACACAGTTTTATCAAAGAGAAATCTGCGCTAATCTGTGTAATCTGTGGTGAAACGTCGGTATTATGGAAGAACTCAGAACTAACGACTACCTCAAAGGGATTGTATCCAACCTTCCCGAAAGTCCCGGTATTTACCAATATCTGAATACCGAAGGGACTATTATATATGTAGGAAAGGCAAAGAATCTGAAGCGAAGAGTGTCTTCCTACTTCAACCGGGAGCACGAACCGGGAAAGACGAGGGTGCTGGTCAGCAAGATTGCAGATATCCGATATATCGTGGTGAATACGGAAGAAGACGCGCTATTGCTGGAAAACAATCTTATCAAGAAATACAAGCCTCGCTACAACGTACTGTTGAAAGACGACAAGACGTATCCCAGCATCTGCGTGCAGAACGAATACTTTCCACGTGTATTCAGAACCCGGAAGATAATCCGTAACGGTTCCTCCTATTATGGCCCTTACAGCCATATACCTTCCATGTACGCATTACTCGACCTCATCAAGCATCTATACCCTTTGCGTACATGCCACCTGAACCTCTCTCCGGAGAATATACGTGCCGGGAAGTTCAATGTCTGCCTGGAATACCACATCAAGAACTGTGCAGGACCTTGCATCGGGAAGCAAAGCCAGGAAGAGTATCTGAAAAACATCGCTGAAATCAAGGAAATACTCAAAGGGAATACCCAGGAGATAGAACGGATGCTTTTCCAGCAAATGCAGGAACTGGCAGCCGAAATGAAGTTTGAAGAAGCACAGAAGGTGAAAGAGAAATATCTTCTGATAGAAAATTACCGTTCCAAATCGGAAGTGGTAAGCAACGTATTGCACAATATCGACGTGTTCTCCATCGAGGAAGATACCGATGAAAAGTCCGCATTCATCAACTATCTGCATATCACAAACGGGGCTATCAACCAGGCTTTCACCTTTGAATACAAGAAACGATTGAATGAGAGCAAAGAAGAACTGCTCTCTCTCGGCATCATCGAAATGCGGGAAAGATACAAGAGCCTTTCTCGCGAAATCATCGTGCCTTTTGAGCTGGATATGGAGCTGAAAGATGTCGTCTTTACCATCCCGCAACGGGGAGACAAAAAGAAGCTGCTGGAACTCTCCATCCTCAACGTGAAGCAGTACAAAGCCGACCGCCTGAAACAAGCCGAAAAGCTGAATCCGGAGCAACGGACCGTGCGCCTGCTGAAAGAGATACAGCAAGAGCTGCACCTGGACCGCCTGCCCATGCAGATAGAATGTTTCGACAACTCCAACATCCAAGGTTCCGACCCCGTGGCCGGGTGCGTGGTCTTCCAAGAAGGATTACCGCAAGTACAATATCAAGACCGTAGAGGGACCGGACGACTATGCCTCCATGAAAGAAGTCGTAAAACGACGCTATCAGCGCGCTATAGAAGAGAAAGCACCCCTGCCCGACCTTCTTATCACCGACGGTGGAAAAGGGCAAATGAGCGCCGTAAAAGAGGTTGTCGACGAACTGAACCTTGACATCCCCATTGCCGGACTTGCCAAAGACGGGAAGCATCGCACATCGGAACTGCTGTACGGCTTCCCGCCGCAGACCATCGGACTGAAACAAAACTCTCCCCTTTTCCGTCTGCTGACACAGATACAGGACGAGGTACACAGGTTTGCCATTACCTTCCACCGCGACAAGCGCAGCAAACGGCAGATTGCCTCCGCACTGGACGAGATAAAAGGCATCGGTGAAAAGACGAAAAGCGCGTTGCTCAAGGAGTTCAAAAGCGTGAAGCGTATCCGCGAAGCATCTGCCGAGGAGCTTGCCGCCGTGGTGGGAGAAGCGAAAGCCAAAATCATCCAGACCTATTTCTCAGAGAAATAATGACTGATAAATCAGCCTGCAAAGCCATGCACACAACGAATTAATTCGTAACTTTGTTCCCTCAAAAAGACAAGAACAACATGAGAGTAGTGATACAACGTGCCGGACACGCTTCCGTCACCATCAACGGAACCTGCAAAGCCTCCATTGGAAAAGGCCTCATGATACTCGTAGGCATCGAAGAATCCGATGGAAAAGAAGATATTGACTGGCTTTGCAAGAAGATAGTCAACCTGCGCATTTTCGATGACGAAAACGGCGTGATGAACAAATCCATTCTTGAGGCAGGCGGCGAAATACTGGTTATCAGCCAGTTCACCCTACACGCCTCCACCAAGAAAGGTAACCGCCCTTCCTACATACGGGCAGCACGACCGGAAATATCCGTCCCGCTGTACGAACAATTCTGCCGGGAACTGAGTTTAGCATTAGGTAAAGAAATAGGTACCGGCGAATTTGGTGCCGATATGAAAGTAGAACTAATGAACGATGGTCCCGTAACCATCTGTATGGATACAAAAAACAAGGAATAATGACGTTAGAAGAAGCACAGAAACAAGTGGATTCCTGGATAAAGGAATACGGAGTACGCTATTTCAGCGAACTCACCAACATGGCCATACTGACCGAAGAAGTGGGCGAAATGGCCCGCGTCATGGCCCGCAAGTATGGAGACCAGTCCTTCAAAGAAGGAGAAAAAGACAACCTCGACGATGAAATGGCAGATATTCTCTGGGTACTTCTCTGTATTGCAAACCAGACCGGAGTGAACCTAACAGAGGCTTTCCGCCGCAACTTCGAGAAGAAAACCAGACGTGACCAGACAAGACATATCAATAATCCTAAATTGAAAGACCATGGAGAAGAATGAGCCTACCCAGAGTAAGTATGACGCCGCCCTGGCTAAGTACAACACCCAACTGGATGATGCAGAAATAGCTGCACAAGCTGCCAGAATCATTGCAGAGAAGGTACCGGCAAACAATACACCGGAGGTAAAGAAATTCCTGTTCAACTGCATCGACCTTACCACCCTGAAGAGTGAAGACAGCGATGAAAGCGTCATGAAATTCACCCAAAAGGTAAACCAGTTTGACGAAGAATTTCCCGATTTGAAGAACGTAGCGGCCATCTGCGTATATCCCAACTTTGCGGAAGTAGTTAAGGATACGCTGGAAGTGGAAGACGTAAAGATAGCCTGCGTATCGGCAGGTTTCCCCTCTTCACAGACTTTCATAGAAGTAAAAGTAGCCGAAACCGCTATGGCAATCATGGAAGGCGCGGATGAGATAGACATCGTAATCTCCGTAGGAAAGTTCCTGAGCGGCGACTATGAAACCATGTGCGATGAGATACAGGAGCTGAAAGCCACCTGCAAGGAGCATCACCTGAAGGTTATCCTGGAGACAGGCGCGCTGAAAACGGCAGCCAATATCAAAAAGGCCTCTATCCTATCCATGTATGCCGGAGCCGATTTCATCAAGACTTCCACCGGCAAGCAGCAGCCTGCCGCCACGCCGGAGGCCGCCCTGGTTATGTGCCAGGCCATCAAGGAATATCACGAGCTGACGGGTATCAAGGTAGGCTTTAAGCCCGCAGGAGGAATCAACTGCGTGAACGATGCACTGATTTATTACACCATCGTCAAGGAAGTGCTCGGCGAAGAATGGCTGAACAACGAGCTGTTCCGTCTGGGAACCAGTCGTCTTGCCAACCTGCTGCTTTCGGAAATCAAGGGCGAGGAAATGAAATTCTTTTAAGAGGAAGCTGCATTTACCTATAAATAAAGCCTGATGGAGTGGGTTCCATCAGGCTTTTTCATATTATCAACCGGAAACAGTTCCGTCATTTTTCCCGTTCCACCACATAGTCCAGATACCCGGCTAGCGCTGCTTTTACCTCCGTGTCGGGCAAAGAAGCCAGCAAAGAAAGAGCCTTTTCCTTATAGTCATACATCACTTGCGAAGCATACTCTATACCACCATTCTGCTTGGTAAATTCGATTAAATGGGCTATTTCACTAGGCGTTGCCTCTCCGTTCTTTATCTTCACGGCAATCTCTTCCGCTGTTTTATTCTTCACGGTATTGAGTACATGGAGTACGGGCAGGGTCAACTTCCCTTCCACCATATCATTTCCGGTAGGTTTGCCTATTTCCTTGCTCTCGGAGTAATCGAAAATATCATCCTTTATCTGAAAACAAAGCCCGATATATTCACCGAACAGACGCGCAGATTCCGCCTTTTCATCGCTGGCTCCCACCGAGAGAGCGCCCGCCTTCGTACAAGCTGCAAAGAGCACGGCCGTCTTCTTGCGGATAACGTCGAAATAGACTTCCTCGGAGAAATGGAGATTGCTGACGTTGGAAAGCTGCAGAAGTTCACCATCTGCCAAATCCTGCCCCAGGCAGGAGACGATGTCGATAATGTCATGGTTACGGGTCATGCCCACTTGCACCAACGCTGTTGCAAGCAGATAATCGCCTGCCAGCACGGCTACCTTATTATTAAAAATGGCATTAACGGAGAGTTGTCCACGGCGTTCAGTACTTTCATCCACTACATCATCGTGTACAAGGCTTGCATTATGGAGAAGTTCCAGTGCAACCGCAGCATGCAGGGTTGCAGGACATACTTTACCGAAAAGCTTCGCAGCCAGAAGCACCAGAATGGGGCGCATCATCTTCCCGTTCTTCTGCCGGATATGCGCAATCACGCTGTTCAGCAAAAGGTTGGAACTGGAGAGGGTACTTTCAAAAAGTTTCTTGAAGTCCTCCAGTTCCTCAGAAATCGGAGATTTTATCAATGATGAGTTGTCCATGCATCGCTATTTGCCTACAAAAATAGTAATAAAACGGTTAATACGGTATTTTTTTGTACTTTTACCATGAAAAAAAGGATTAAATGTATGAATTCAATCGATAAACTGTTTTTGCTCGATGCCTATGCACTGATATATCGAGCCTATTACGCGTTCATCAAGAACCCGAGAATCAATTCAAAAGGATTCAACACTTCGGCCATTCTGGGCTTTGTAAACACCCTGGAAGAAGTGCTCAAAAAAGAGAATCCCACACACATAGGAGTAGCCTTCGACCCGTCGGGCCCCACCTTCCGCCACGAGGCCTACGAGCAATACAAGGCACAGCGCGAGGAGACACCCGAGGCCATCCGCCTTTCCGTACCTATTATAAAGGACATCATCCGCGCCTACCGCATTCCCATCCTCGAAGTATCCGGCTACGAAGCCGACGACGTGATAGGCACGCTCGCCACCGAAGCCGGACGGCAGGGCATCACCACCTATATGATGACTCCCGACAAGGACTACGGGCAACTGGTATCGGACCGCGTCTTCATGTACCGCCCCAAGCACACCGGCGGATTCGAAGTGATGGGTACCGAAGAAGTAAAAACCAAGTTCAACATACAGACCACCGAGCAGGTCATCGACATGCTGGGACTGATGGGTGATGCTTCCGACAACATCCCCGGCTGTCCGGGTGTGGGCGAGAAAACCGCACAGAAACTGATTGCCGAATTCGGCAGTATCGAAAACCTGCTGGAACATACCGACCAGCTGAAAGGCGCACTGAAAACGAAAGTGGAAACCAACCGCGAGATGATAACCTTCTCCAAATTCCTTGCCACCATCAAAACAGATGTTCCCATTCAGCTCGACATGGATTCGCTCGTCCGCGAAGAACCGAACGAAGAGGAACTCCGCAAGATTTTCGAGGAGTTGGAATTCCGCACACTCATCGATCGGGTACTCAAAAAGGGAAGCGGCAATTCGTCCTCCCCTACTCCAACCTCTCCGGTACCCGACCTCTTTGCCGGGACTCTGTTTGCCCAGCCGCAAACCTCCACTCCCGAAAACAGCGCCCCGATTCAAGGCGATTTGTTTGCAAATTTTGCGGGCGAGGGGACGGGCGTTTCTGAAAATTCAAACCTGACGCGGTTAGAAATGCTCGATGTAGACTACCAACTCATTGATACAGAAGACAAAAGAGCAGAAATTATTCAAAAGTTACTTACAAGCGAAATTCTCTCAATAGATACCGAGACTACCGGAACCGAGCCAATGGACGCCGAACTTGTAGGAATGAGCTTCAGCGATGCCGAAAACCGTGCATACTACGTACCCGTTCCCGCCGAACGAGAGGAAGTCTTAAAAATTGTAAACGAGTTCCGTCCCCTCTTCGAAAACGAGAAATCCATGAAGGTGGGACAAAATATCAAGTACGATATGATTATCCTCCAAAATTACGGCGTCCAGGTGAAAGGCAAACTTTTCGACACCATGCTTGCCCACTACGTGCTTCAACCCGAACTGCGACACAACATGGACTATCTGGCGGAAATCTACCTGCACTACCAGACCATCCACATCGATGAGCTAATTGGAGCGCGAGGCAAAAACCAAAAGAACATGCGCGACCTTCCACCCGAAGATGTCTACCGTTATGCCTGCGAGGATGCGGACGTCACCCTCAAACTGAAAAACGTGCTGGAAAAGGAACTGAAGGAGCAAGGTGCCGAACATCTGTTCTACGAAATAGAGATGCCGCTCGTCCCCGTACTTGTTAATATAGAGAGCAACGGAGTGCTGCTCGACACGGAAGCCTTGAAGCAATCGTCCCAACACTTCACCGTCCGTCTGCAGGAGATTGAGAAGGAAATCTACGAGATGGCTGGCGAGACATTCAATATCAGCTCCGCCAAGCAGGTAGGCGAAGTGCTGTTCGACAAGCTGAAAATCGTGGAGAAAGCGAAAAAGACCAAGACCGGACAATACGTCACCTCCGAAGAGGTGCTGCAAAGCTACCGCAGCAAGCACGACATCATCGGGAAGATACTGGAATACCGCGGACTGAAGAAACTGCTGAGCACCTATATAGATGCCCTGCCCCAGCTCATCAACCCACGTACGGGCCGCATACACACCTCCTTCAACCAGGCGGTAACCGCTACCGGACGCCTCAGCTCCAGCAATCCCAACCTGCAGAACATCCCCATCCGCGACGAAGACGGAAAGGAAATCCGCAAGGCGTTCATCCCCGACACCGGCTGCGAGTTCTTCTCTGCCGACTACTCGCAGATAGAGCTGCGCATCATGGCACACCTCAGCGAAGATAAGAACATGATAGACGCCTTCCTCAGCGGACACGACATCCACGCCGCCACCGCTGCCAAGATATATAAGATAGATATAAACGACGTAACCGCCGACATGCGCCGCAAGGCAAAAACGGCAAACTTCGGCATCATCTACGGCATCTCCGTCTTCGGGCTTGCCGAACGCATGGGCGTTTCTCGCCAGGAAGCCAAAGAGCTGATAGACGGCTACTTTGAAACCTACCCACAAGTGAAGGAGTATATGGACAAAAGCATCCAGGTGGCACGCGAGCAGGGCTACGTGGAAACCATCTTCCACCGCAAGCGCTTCCTGCCGGACATCAACTCAAGAAACGGGGTGGTACGGGGCTATGCCGAACGGAATGCCATCAACGCCCCCATCCAGGGAAGTGCCGCCGACATCATAAAAGTAGCGATGGCACACATCTATCAGCGCTTCCAAGCTTACAATCTGAAAGCAAAGATGATTTTACAGGTCCATGACGAACTAAATTTCAGTGTTCCAGAGGCTGAAAAGGAACTTGTACAGAAAATCGTAATCGAAGAGATGGAGCAGGCATATCGCATGCACGTACCTCTGAAAGCCGATTGTGGGTGGGGAAACAACTGGTTGCAGGCACACTAAACCACCCAATAACTTTATTTAACTTACAATCAGAAAGCAACAGAAGCAATCCTTTCGAAATACAGTTTGCTCATCAGAATATCCGGCAACCTCACTGCCGGATATTTTTTATTCACCAATCTTACCAAAAAGAAAGCATACCGAAACCCTCACTACTGACATATTGATAAAATTTAATCCGATATTTATATTTATGTCAATTTAATACGTACCTTTGCAGCGAAATCAATGACATATTGATAGAAAATAGAAAGTTAAACTAAAAAAGACATAAAACCATGAAAGCAAAAGTATCTTTAAAAACAGTGATTGTTTCAGCACTTCTCTTAGTTTGCGGATTAAATGCCTCAGCCGACAATAAGAGCAACCTCATTTACAATTCGGAAGAAGTAAATGGCATGAAGGTGGCAGAGACCGTATACAAGATGGACGGAAACACGCTCGCCAACTATATGAAGTACAATTATAAGTACGACGACCAGAACCGCATGACAGAAAGCGAAGCCCTGAAATGGAACAGCACCAAGAATACATGGGGCAACGACATGTGCATCCGCTATGCATACCAGGGCAAGACGGTGACTACCACGTACTATAAATGGAACAGCAAGAAAGGCGAATACATACTGGTTCCCGAGATGACAGTAATCATGGACAACCCTAACATGTAATTGACAAACTCTCTCTTAAAGTAAGAAATCTTATTCCTAACAACAATAACCGAAACCTTTTATAAAAGAGCCGGAATGATTCGCACATTCCGGCTCTTTTATTATATCTTCGCCTCCTAAAAAGGAATGCCACATGATACCCGAGACCCTCATTACCTATATCGAGACAGCAATCATTCCCCGGTACAAGGAGTTTG
>OHNM01000151.1_pt1 | contig 16014 bp, 20 predicted proteins | sample 1569661 | NCBI WGS metagenome assembly OHNM01 (sample SAMEA3879508, study PRJEB24766) | human gut metagenome | biome: human-associated habitat; feature: feces | place: USA | collected 1985/1987 | reverse complement strand
CTGGTAATCTTGCTTCAAAATCAGCAGTAAAAGCAGTCAGTTGTTCGTCACTGAGCTTTAAGATTTCCTGAAGGCTTGCCATTAAGGCATCACTTTCTACATTTAACAGGAGTGGAGACAAGACTTTCGGCCAAGGATTTTTATAATAATGCAAAAAAATCTATTCTTACAAAAAATCAGTTCTATTTTGACGCAAGACATGTATATGCAAATGCCAAAAGGAAACTTCCGTGTTTAAAACGCTTGCCGGAATTAACGAATGAAATGGTATGTGTTCTAAAAAATATGGAAACCATGACAATTACATATAAACTCAGCGTTACAAATTTGGAATTTACAGGAAGTGTGACAAGAAAGCCAAAACGGTATACTGGGAAAAAAAGATTAAGAAAAGAATAAAGAGCTGGTTTTAATTGTAAAATTTATGGGGAACTAACATCAGCTTATTGACATAAATTTAAAAATAAGTATAATAATAGTTGAATAATTGTTCAACTATTATTATTTGGAGGTGAATATATGTCAAAAACGTCTTATATTTGTAATTGCGATGTAATTCATGAGGATATTGTGAATGATGTGAAATCCAAGATGCAGCCAAAAGATGATTATATCCAGTTGGCTTCTTTGTTTAAGCTATTTGGAGATGGAACTAGAGTACAAATCTTACACGCTCTAGAACAGAGTGAGATGTGTGTATGTGATCTTGCAGTGCTACTGGGGGTAACAAAATCTGCAATTTCGCATCAGTTAAAGGCATTACGCCTAGCGAATCTGGTAAAATTCCGAAAAGAAGCACAGATAGTTTACTACTCGCTGGCAGATGATCATGTGAAAGAGATTATTGACAAGGGATTTGAGCATCTTTGGCAGAAATAATATTTTTTAACATTATAGTTGAGTAATTGAACAATTAACCAAATTATAAGGAGATTATCATGAAACGCATATTTCTATTAAAAGGGTTGGACTGTCCAAATTGTTCCGCAAAAATTGAAAAAGAAGTCGGAGAGTTGGATGGAGTGCAATCCTCAGTGGTAAATCTGATGAAGCAGACGCTTACAATCAATGTTACTCAGACAGCCGCAGATACGATAGCCAGTCAGATTGAAACGATTGTTCATAGTCATGAGCCAGATGTGGAAGTTTCTGAAATTGTACAGGAATCTTATATACCGGAAAAAAAGCAGGAGGCCAATGAATCCTATAACAATGAGGATAAGAAGTTGACAGTTCGTTTAGCGACTGGTGCAGCAATCTATGCCATTGGTATGGCATTGACTGTTTTTGCGAAAGTGCCACTGCCTATCGAGTTAGCTTTTCTCATTGTTTCTTATGTTATTCTTGGTGGAGATGTTGTATGGCAGGCTGTGAGGAACATTTCAAAGGGGCGTGTATTTGATGAACATTTTTTGATGAGTGTTTCTACGATTGGGGCTTTTGTCATTGGTGAATATCCAGAAGCAGTTGCTGTTATGCTATTCTATCAGGTAGGTGAATTTTTTCAGTCATTGGCTGTTAAGCGTTCCAGAAAATCTATATCAGACTTAATGGATATACGTCCAGATTCTGCTACAGTAAGAAGAAATGGGGAATTGATTACCATATCTCCAGAAAATGTCTCCATTGGTGAGATTATTATTGTAAAGCCTGGTGAAAAAATTCCATTAGACGGTGTGGTATTGGATGGAGATTCTATGCTGGATACGAGGGCTTTAACTGGAGAATCAGTTCCGAGAAGTGTTCATAAAGGAGACGAAGCACTTTCCGGTTGTATGAATCAGACGGGTGTCTTAATGATTAAGACAACAAAAGCATTTGGTGAATCTACGGCTTCAAAGATTATTGATCTTGTGGAAAATGCGTCAAGCCGAAAAGCACCAACAGAAAATTTTATTACTACATTTGCACGTTATTACACTCCTGTTGTTGTAATCTTAGCAGCTATTCTGGCAATTCTGCCACCGATCCTTCTTGGTGGAGGTTGGACAGAGTGGATTCGCAGAGGATTTGTTTTCCTTGTGGTATCTTGTCCATGTGCATTGGTTATTTCAATCCCGCTGACTTTCTTCGGCGGCATTGGTGCAGCATCTAAACGAGGTGTTCTTGTAAAAGGAAGCAATTATTTAGAGGCACTTAATAATGTCAGCGTTATTGTGTTCGATAAAACCGGAACACTTACAAAAGGTGTTTTCAATGTGACGGATATTTTGCCTGCAAATGGATTTTCAAAAGAACAGATTCTGGAGTATGCGGCAGAGGCAGAGAGTTTTTCTAACCATCCTATTGCAAAATCCATTCTTGCTGCTTATGGAAAAGAAATTGATCAGTCAGTGATTTCTGATTATAAGGAAATTTCAGGATATGGAATCAGTGTAATGGCAGGGGAAAAGAAAGTTTTTGCTGGCAATACGAAACTTATGGATACAGAATGTATAGAGTACACAACCTGTGAAAACGCAGGTACAAAAGTTTATTTGGCGGTAGATGGTCAATATGCAGGATGTATTTTGATAACAGATGAAGTGAAGCCGGACAGTAAAAAAGCAATTTCTGACCTGAAACATATCGGCGTGGAAAAAACAGTCATGCTTACCGGTGATGATGAAAAAATTGGGAAGTCCGTTGCAGAAGAATTGCAGTTGGATGAATATTATGCACAGCTGCTTCCTGACCAAAAAGTGGAAAAGGTTGAGCTTTTAGATAGTAAAAAGAGACCGGGAAGCAAATTGGCTTTTGTTGGTGATGGTATCAATGACGCTCCTGTCCTTGCCCGTGCAGATGTTGGTATTGCAATGGGTGGGCTTGGTTCGGATGCGGCCATTGAAGCAGCAGATGTAGTTCTGATGACAGATGAACCGTCTAAGCTGGTGGACGCGATTGAAGTAGCAAAAGCGACAAAACAGATTGTCATGCAGAATATAGTGATTGCTCTTGGGATTAAAAGTGTGTTCCTGATTCTTGGCGCTCTTGGTATTGCGGGAATGTGGGAAGCTGTATTTGGTGATGTAGGCGTTACCATAATTGCTGTTTTGAACGCAATGAGAATTTTGAAAGAATAGGAAATGAGGTGGGAATGTGAAACGAAAACTGATTCTGTTAGTTGTTACGATTGTTTTTCTTGTAGGTTTTGGTGCCATTTTACATTCACCGCCTTCTATGATTGATGCAGTCACAGGAGCAACACCGAAGTCAAAAAAGGCGGCTCAAGCCTCCGCACAGTTGGAAGGCTCTTATGTTCTCGGTATTAATATGATGTCAGATGGTCTCGACAACGAGAACACCCGGAATAAATTAAAAGAATTGGCACTGGACGATTCGGAAACAAATGAAACAGATCTCATGAAAACGGACATTAGTTTTCGGTTATATGTATCTGAGACGGATTATCCGCTTGTCAGTTATGCTAAGAAACTCTGTGACAGGTTGAAACAGGCCGGTTTTTCCGTAGATCTGAAAGAGTACAGTAACACAATGATGCTATCAAGAGTGGTAAGTGGAAAGTATGATGTATTCCTGGCATCGGATGATTTTATTGACGTTACAACGTTATCACAGATGGACTATATGATCATGGACAGCGAAGAAATGAGGTGAGCGGGAATTTATGAGAAAATGGAATACGATTTTGTCTGTTTTAATGCTTCTCATTTTTATGATTCATGGAATCATGGGAAGCTTTATGCTGAACGGATTTGGAAGTAGTGCAGGGAAACTTCTTGCATGGATTGGTGTTGGTATTCTTGTTGTGCATACGGTGATTGGTGTCATCCTGACAGTTCAGAGTTTACAGACAGCGAAGCAATCCGGAAAAATGTATCTGAAACAGAACGCCATATTCTGGGCGAGACGAGCCAGTGGGCTGGCAATACTGATCCTGCTGTTTTTCCATATTGGCTTGTTTGGAAAGGTGCAGAATGGGACATATATTTTGTTCCCTTTTACAACGGTAAAGATGGTAACTCAGCTTTTGTTCGTGGCGGCAATCTTTGTTCATATTTTTATCAATATCCGCCCATTGCTCGTATCGCTGGGAATCATCAGTTATAAAGAACGAAGGGGTGATATTTATTTGATTCTTTCGGTGCTCTTTCTGTTTATAGCGGGCGCAGTTATTTTCTATTATATTGGGTGGCAATATCTATGAGTAAGACAATTATTATTATAGGTGCTGGACTGGCAGGACTTTCAGCGGCTTTGCAGGCAGCGGAAAATGGATGCAATGTAAAACTGGTTTCCTCCCTTCCGTCAGAGCGGGCACAGTCTGTTATGGCGGAGGGCGGTATCAACGCAGCTTTGAATACAAAAGATGAAAACGACAGTCCCGAAGAACATTTTACAGATACAATAAAGGCAGCATGTGGTCTGGCAGATCCAAATGCAGTTTGGGGAATGACACAGGCAGCACCGGAGCTGGTGCACTGGCTGCTAAAACTTGGAGTTAAATTTAACATGAGTGGCTATGATGATGTGGATCTGCGGAATTTTGGCGGGCAGAAAAAGAAACGGACTGCTTTTGCACAGAGCGATACCGGGAAGCAGATCATGACAGCTATGATAGACGCTGTTCGCAGGAAAGAAGCATCTGGTATGGTAGAACGGTTCAGCCATCATTCTTTCCTAACACTTCGTCTGTGTGGCAATATTTGTTGTGGCTGCGTAATCAGGGATGAATACAGTCAGGAGACTGTGGAATTACCGGGGGATGCGGTTATTGTTGCCACCGGTGGTATGCACGGATTGTTTGGAAATACAACGGGTTCGCTGAGCAATACAGGAGAAGTCACCGCAGAATTGTTCCGGCTTGGTGTTCCTCTGGCAAATGGCGAGATGATCCAGTATCATCCGACAACTGTGAAATGTGGTGGAAAACGCATGCTCATCAGCGAGGCGGCCAGAGGGGAAGGTGGCAGGTTGTTTGCCATGAAAGATGGAAAACAATGGTATTTCATGGAGGAAAAATACCCGGAGCTTGGAAATCTGATGCCACGAGATATTACCGCCAGAGAGATATGGAAGGTCAGCCATGAATCAGAGGTATTTCTTGACATGACGGAAATATCGGAGGAGATTATTTCAAATAAGCTATCTGGTCTGGCAGACGATTGTATGACCTATTTGCATAAAGATATACGAAAGGAAACGGTGTCTGTTTTACCGGGAATTCACTATTTTATGGGAGGTATTCTGGTGGATGAGCAGCACAGAACGCCGATTCAGAATCTTTACGCTGCCGGAGAATGCTGTGCCCAATATCATGGTGCCAACCGTCTTGGTGGAAATTCTCTGTTAGGAGCGTTATACGGAGGACGTGTTGCGGCAAAATCAGCATGCGAACAGGCAGATGTAGTAGATCTATCTTGTGCGACACAGATAGATTTTCCACCAGCGTCTCAAATTTCAGAAATAAAGCAATTAAACAAAGTGATGCAGGAGACTATGGGCGTTGTCAGAAATGAGAATACGTTGTTAAATGGGATTCAAACGGTACAAGCGCTGACAGGAAATCTTCCATTGCTTGGCATGGCAGTTCTAAAGAGTGCTCTTGCAAGAAAAGAAAGCCGTGGTGCACACTGGCGGGAGGATTATCCGAAGAGCAATGACAATGATTACCTTAAAACAACGGTAGCCAGATTTGATGGAAAGCAGATACAGATTTCCTTTGTACCTGTTCCAGAAAGGCGGTGATTCACTTGGTATATAAAATAAAAATCAGGCGGCAGGAGAGTCAGAAATCAGATAGTTATTGGCAGGAATTTGAGTTTGACGGAAGCAAAAACAGCTCTGTTGCCACTGTTCTAAAGGAATTGAACAGTAGAACCCCTTTGAAAGATAATTCAGGGAATATAGTTACTCCCATCAGCTGGGAATGTAGCTGTATGGTGCGAAAATGTGGGGCTTGCGCCATGCTGATTAACGAACGTCCGAGGCTGGCATGCTCTACATTTCTACATATGTTAAAAGGTTCTACAATCACCTTGGAACCTTTAAGCAAATTTCCGCTTGTAAGAGATTTGATCGTTGACCGGTCAAATCTGTTTGAAAATTTGAAAAAACTGAACCTTTGGCTTGAAAGTGAAGCTTATATGAGTTCGTGGACACATGAACCGAGATACCAGTCGGCACGCTGTCTGATGTGTGGCTGCTGCCTTGAAGTGTGTCCTAACTTCTCTGCAAATGGGACTTTCGCAGGCGCTGTTGCTGCAGTCAACGCATTTCGGATTCTGAATGAAGAACAGGAAAGCACTCATTTGAATGAGATTTCTGCTGAATATAAGAAGAAATATTTTGAGGGATGCGGGAAGTCGTTATCTTGTCATGATATTTGTCCGATTGGTCTGCCTGTGGAAGAACTGCTTGTAAGGTCGAATGCAGCGGCTGTTTGGGGCAAATAAAATGGATGATAAAAGCTATAATGAATGTATGAAGAGAATCAAAAACTTGATTCTCTTTTTTAAAACACATACATTGGCAAATATCTATGTATATATTATATTGAACATAGACAATGATCAATGTGAGGTGTCAATATGAATGCAATGGATGTGGCTTTGATATGCAAGGCTTTGGGCGATGCGAACCGGCTGGAAATTGTACAGATGCTGTCGGATGGAGAAAAGTGCGGGTGTAAACTTTTGGAAAGATTTGAAATTACCCAGCCAACTTTATCCCATGATGAATGTTCCGGAGACTATGAGAAAAAGTCTGTAAATAAGATTCTTCTATGATATACAAGGATGATTAGCTTGAAAGCTTCTCATCCTTATTTTATATATAACAGTTGTTGAATGGCATGTCAAGAGCAGGCGGTTTTCTACCTGTCTCCCTTGCTGGTTTATTCGTTACTCCGGAAGGCGGCCTTCGTACATAATACTCAGTTCACCATACACCTGTGCCCAGTTTCGAATCGTGCTGGTCCATTTTTTCGTAGCTTCAAAAGTAGCAAGATACAGCGCCTTTAAAAGGGCTGTATCGCTTGGAAATACGCTTCTCTGGCGGTTCAGCTTCCGGTAGGTGGAATTCAGTGATTCTATCGCATTTGTCGTGTAAATGACCTTCCGGACCGTTGCTGAAAATTTGAAAATCGGAGAAATCGCATCCCAGTTGGACTTCCAGCGTTTCATGGAATTCGGATATTTCGGACTCCATTTTTCTGTCACATGGTCTAATGCTGCCAATGCCTTTTTCTCATCTGCCGCCTGATAAATCGTCTTCAGGTCTGTGGCAAAGGCTTTTCTGTCCTTATCAGGAACATATTTCAGCGTATTTCTTACCTGATGTACAATGCAGCGCTGGTATTCCGTCTTGGGAAAAGCTGCAGCGATCGCTTCTTTGATTCCGGTTAACCCATCTGCACAGATGATGAGTACATCTTTTACACCTCGATTTTTCAGTTCATTCATAACGGAAAGCCAGTATTTTGCGCTTTCGTTATCACCAACGCTGATGGTTAGAACCTCCTTCTTTCCTTCCGTATTAATCCCAAGAATTACATAAGCTGCAAGCTTTCGAATCATACCATTGTCCCTTACAGAATAATGGATTGCATCGATGTAGAGAATCGGATACACCTCCTCCAAAGGTCGGTTCTGCCAGTCTTCGATCTGCGGCAGGATCTTATCCGTTACATCAGAAATGAAGCTTTCCGAGGTCTCAAAACCATAGATGTCCTCGATAGTTTCCGAAATCTGCCGGGTAGTCATTCCTTTGGCATACATGGAAATGATCTTCTGGTCAATATCTGAAATATCCTTCTGACGCTTTTTCACAATCTGCGGCGAAAAGGTTGATTTTCGGTCCTGCGGCACTTCGATTTCCATGGAACCGTACCGGCTGTTGACCTGTTTATGCTTATAACCGTTGCGATAATCATCGTTATCTGAGCGTTCTGATTTTTCGTAGCCGAGGTGGTCATCCATTTCAGCCTCCATCATTTCCTTGATGGTACCGCCTAAAAGGTCCTTGAGCGCATCCTGAATGTCTTCTGCAGACTGGATATCGTACTCTTCAAGGAGCTGATGAATAATGTTTCGTTTTCCTTCTGTCATTTGTACGCGATGTACAGGTTTCTTTTGCTTTGCCATAATAAAAGGTCCTCCTAATGATATTTATTGTATCATAGAAGAACCTTCTAAACATTATTTTACAGAAAAAGTTTCATACTCTCCGAAATGATAATAATGAGTTCTACTTCTCAGTTATATTGCCAAACTAAGATGAACCTTAAAAAAGTGATTTGCTGCAAGCAAATCACTTTTTTTTGTCATTTTCTGCAAAAAAAGGTCACTTTCTGCAATGGATATTGTTTTGTAAACAGATAAAGTTATACTTAATTTGGCAGGAGGCATAACTATGATTGAAAAAATAGCTGATGATTTAATTGGTCAGATGACTGAAGCAAGGTTAATTGACAAAGAGATGGAAGCAAGATATGTTTATGTTTTTATCTGTTGGATAGAGAAATTTATTACTGTTGGCAGTATTATCGTAATCAGTTTGATGTTTCACAAGCTGCTCCCAACTATATTTTTTCTTGTGTTTTTTTTAGAATTAAGAAAGAGAACTGGCGGATATCATCTGGACAAGTTTTATAGATGTTATTTAGCATCCATTGTTTCTTATTTAGTTATCGTGATTATAAGTGAAAAATTGTCAGAACATCCACAATGGTTATTTGCAATAGTACTACTTGCTATAACAGGGATAGGATTGATTGGTACAGCGAATCATCCTAATATGCACATGACATCAGATGAATTGATGGAATCGAAAAAATCTGCGAGGACTATTGTTTTACTTGAGGGGTGCATAATACTTGGCTGTGTTCTGTTAGATGCAGATATGGTTTACGTTAGTTATATGGCAATAGCTGTTATATTATGTGCAGCTTTGCTGTGTATAGCAAAAATTTTTAAACAGGAGGTGAAAGAATGAAGAAGGTTAATAAGAAAGTGTTGAAGGTTGTAGAACATGTCATGAGAAATGAAGCTGTATATGGAATAGATAGATTCCCACCTGCATGCATGGGAATATTTCATCAGCCGAAACGTCCGATTATCCAGAAGAAAAGTGAAAGATAGTTAACTGGCGTGTTTTACTATTATATCTGTAGCCATAGATGCTATAGGAACTTAATTGTTTATTCCAAGATGACAAGTATAAAAAGGAGGTACTGATATGTTAAAAAAATTAAGAAAGTTATTGCATTTGCATTAGCATTGACTATGTTAATGGGTATGGGAACAATGGTGTCAGCAGCAGAAAAGGAGAGTAGTATTCCTGAATATTCTGAAACCAATGATGGTGGAATGACGGTGAATATTGCAGGAGATCAGGAAGGAACAATAGTTGAAGGCAGTGGTAATGAGGAAGGGATTAATCCGCTATGGTGGCCTGGAGATGGACCGGCTCCGCAGGTGACAAGCATTTCACTTTATAAATATGGCTGGCTTACAAATGGAAATTTTGGCGTTACGATCAAGGTATATGGATATGGCAGCGATACTACAACATTTGATGGAAGAAGTATTTCGTGGATACATCAGGAGCCATTTATTATATCTGGTACAGGCGCAGATGGCTTCTATTATACATATGATTGTGGTCCGATTACGCAAGCGGGAAGTTATAGATTTAATACAACTTTCAGGTCAACAAACTTCCCTAATACTACACGTTCCTTTTCAACGGTATTCACGTTTAGTGCAAACTAATATATGTTAATTCATATAAATAACATATTATAATGCGAATGGAGGTGGTTAAATGCGTATTGGTTCGGGAGTGCAGAGTGTATCTGAATTATTTGGAAAGCGACAAAACAATAGCAAAACATCTGTTAACGGAAATGAGGCATTTCCTCAGACATCAATGAAAGTGTATTTAAAGACGGATGATATGTTGTTTTCAGGCGGAAATGGAACCGGTCTTTCGTTTTATATTAAGTATGCAGAAGAGTCAACAGATGATAATCCTGTAGTGATAGCCAAAGGGATTGATGAAAATGGAAAAGAATTTGAAGAAAAGATTAATATTAACGATATTGATTTGAGAAATGCTTCTTATGTCGAAATGAGTGCTTTGGAGGCATATTATGATGTTGATAGGGGTAATAGTCTCAGCTCTTTTCCACAAGAAACTGGTCACATGGGATTAAATGAAAGATGCGACCTTATATCCAGCTTTGAAAAGGTTATTCGGGATATGAATAAATTAGGAAGGTATGATTTGCAGATGTTTTATATGCGAAATATGAATACTTATCTAAATCTGGAAAGACAGAAAAAAGCATAAAGTTGTTTATAGATTCCTGTTGGAATGAAAATTTATACGATGTTAATTTGAAAGGAGATTTTAAAATGAAGAAAGTAAAAAGTTTAAAGGCGTTGGTGTTGAGTTTGATGTTATGTTTGGCAATGGGAACAACTGCGTTTGCAAGTGAAGTATCCACTCAGGGACAGGCTGCCCCTAATGCAAATAAGGCAGTAGAAGTAAGCGATTGTGGCGATTTGGACGTAGTACCTGCTTATGATGACGCCGTTGCTCTTGCAGATACGATTCAGTATGATGCAAATAGAACCATTACAAGAAGCAATTCCAGAAGCGGTGTATTCAACGGAAATTATTATTACACCATTAATAACTCAAGCGTTACAAAGTTGTGCTTAAATGTTTATATGCCTAATGAAAGTGGAACAGATTATCTTCAGGGAACAATTACTCTTGTAGGAAATGACGGAACAAGTGCACCGGTACAAATTGCTAACTATTCAGGAGATTCATGGACACTGACATTTACAGGTGTTAAGGTAGGCGTTAGATACCATTTCCATTATGAGTTGTATTCTGTTGGGTCTTCGCAGGTAGGCTATATTGCTTCTGCTGCTTATGCACAATAATAGCTGCTTGAATATGGGATATTAAGCAAGCGCAACAGAATATTTTCATTGTATGTTGCATTTTATAGCAATCTGGCATAAAGTGCAACATACTATAATAAGAAAATTAGATTATATTGCTGCTGGAGGGATTATAAATATGGTAAATATGGTAAATACCGCTGTAAATAACAATATTTACGCAGGAAGAAAATCAGGTTCAAAATATAACCAATCAAAGGCTTTTCAACAAAAGGAAGTGTTAGAGACACCGGATGTTGCAGCAGTTAACAAATATGCAAATGTTCAAGAAATTTATGAGGCACTAAAGTGTAACGTGTCATGTAGAGGATATGAACAGGGGCAGGATGAAATTGCTGAGAAAGAAATTCAAAATGATGAACCAGAAATAAGCAATGATTCCAGTGAAAAAATGACAGTATGGTATCAGGGTGTTCCTTTGGAAGAGTGGGCATTAACTGATCCTAAATACACGGATTCAGAAACGGGAATTTCATGGTATATTAGAGATGGAAAATATCCGTATATGGTAGGTGAGGATGCAGAAAAGTTCCGAAAACTTTGTGAAGAATCCGGGGAGTTTGCGCTAAAGAAATTTGCGGAAATGACGGGATTAATACAGAAATTAGATGACAATACAGTAGCGTATGTGGGTGATAACGGAATTGCAGTTAAATCTAAAGATGGGAAAGAGATGTTTGTGGACACATCAGGCTTATCATATGATATTGTTATGGATATGTTCAGAAATTTGCCTAGAAATGGGAATTTTTTCAGCAATAAGTATTGGTCAGACAATATACAGAAAGCACAGGCTCGGAGCTGATGATACGTTATATTGCAAGAGTGTGTATGCTTGGACTCCGATAGGAGAAAGCAGATTGGTTCTGATTGACAGAAGAATCATATGATTTCATCATTAATTTGGCAGGCAATAATATTCAAATTATTGCCTGCTAAATTTTTACCAAAATTCTTCTAATACCGTTTTTAGACTAGGAAATATTGTTGAAAGCGTACTCTCAATATATTCTTTAGAGCAGAACTGTAGCTTTGAAATAGTATCAATGCTGTGTTTTTTACTTGATTTCTGAGTAATTTTTGTTCTGTTGGTCATTTTCTGCAAAAACAGGTCACTTTCTGCATAGGATATTTTCTTTTGCTTTGATTCCTGCTATTCTTAGAATATACAACAGATTGCTCTATATGGCACATTGAATACTGAGGAAAGGAGAAGTAAATATAATTATGAATATGCTTATAGAATGATCTGCATATAACGACAAAATGATATTAAAATAGGGGGTGATTTTGATGAAAGATTTTCATTTGAAGATTTTAGCTATAATAATGATAATTTTTGGCATATTTGGTTTAAGTACGCTTCCGTTTCTTTCCATTATTGTCCAATATATTGACTCAATAACTGGATTTAGTTCAGGAAATGGATATCTTACCAATAACATGGATTATCTTTTTAAAAGTCCTCTTATTTATATTGGTGGCTTTTTTGTTTTTAGTATCATTTTGGCAATTATTTATCTGGTTTATAGTTTTTTTAAAGCAAAGCGGGGGTGACTTCTAATGAAAAAAATAATTAGTATGGTTTTAAGTTTTATATTGATTTTGGGGTGCTCGACAACAGCGTTTGCTGCGGAGACTCATAACTATGACACTGAAAATTTGCCTCATGATGGAGCTGATTATTTTGAAACGGAAATTAAAGCTGATGAGGAAAATGAAGAACGCATTTCTGATTTTGTTACCGTATATGGTTATCAATATACCAAAGGTAGTTTAAAAAGTGGTGCATGGAGAAATGGCACGAGTGGTGGTAGTTCTACATCTAGCGCAAAATTATCATTGAATTACACTCAAGATACTTCTTATAATATTTCCTTTAAAGCTTCAGTTTCCGGTGGATATACAAATGGTGGAACTATAGGAAGTGAGTTGGGTGTTACACTAGGTGCATCAAAATCATATTCTTTAGGTAGCGGATACTCCGTAACTGTTCCAAAAGGATCTCATTATTTAATCAAATATCGTCCTATGTATTATACATATAAGGTCGTTGAGACAAAATATAAAGAAAGATATAATGAAGCATTAGGCGGCATGGAGAGATATGTGGTTGAAACAAAAACCTGCTATGTAGACGTATTTTCGCACTGGGATTTTACACATGTAGCTAAGTAAAGGTGTATGTTACACTAAATAAAAGCAGGGAACTATCTATATCCATGCTTCAAACTGGAGATAAAGCTCGTGGATCTGCCACGGGCTTTTCTCATGTTGTTATATACATTTTGCTGAAATTTTAAATTTCAGTGTAAAAGTAGATTGGTGTTTAGAAGGAATATGCAAAGTATTACACGAAAATGTCAAAGGATTACAGTTTACCAAAAACCATAATAATTTCTGATATAATGCGATAAGTCAGAAAGGATGATGGGGCTATGGGGAAAAGAGAGCACATATACGAAATTATTGCAGAGAATATCAGAAAAGAACGAAGAAGGCTTGGAATTACGCAGGCAGAGCTTGCAGAACGGGCGGATGTATCATTGGATACTATCAAAAGTGTTGAAAATGGCAGAAGGGCAATGAGTCTTGATACATATTTGAATATTGTTCATGCATTGGAGTCATCGCCTATGGTTCTGATGAGCCAGCAGCACCCAGAAAAACACATTGAGCGTTTTGCATTTATGATGAATCGGTGTGACGAAAGAGAAATAGAATTTGCATTACATATGATTGAACAAATATTAAGAGGACAGGAAGATTATCTGAGTGAATAGACGGGTAGTTATCCTGTCCTTTGTCTATGACTCTTTTGCAAATTTTTCAGCGAGATGGTATATGATTTCTTCAATGGTGGGAGTATCATTTTCACATGGAAAGTCTGTCCAGAAGCGTTGCATTTGTGGATCAGGGCTTTTTAAAGCAATGGAAACTGCCCGTCCAATTTCCTGTTGGACTTCTTCTTTTGTGATTCCTTCTTTTTCGGCAATGATTTCCAAATATTTATCAACAGAGTATGTGTTTTTATCATTCATAGTGTTGTTGTGAATCCTTTCTGAAAAGGGTATCTGCGGGCAAATTGTCAGGTGCTTGAATTGTCCCGGTTGAATACCATAAAAGTAAAACAGATAATCCGTTCTATATTACATAATAACCTTGAGAGCTGTTTTCTATGCAGATTATGGCTATTTTCTATTCTATCATATACATACAGTATGGTGCATACACGCACCATATCATTATAGGACACTCTTGCGTAGAATACAAGGAGGAGGTCTTTGTAATGATAGTATATGACAGGTTATGGATCACACTCAAGAAGAAAAATATTAGCCAGTATGCACTAATTAAAGATTATGGAATAGATAAAGCACAGTTACAGCGATTGCGAAAGAATATGGTCGTAAAAACGGTAATCCTTAACAGATTATGTTCCATACTTGATTGTAAGATAGAGGACATCATGGAGTTTGTGCCGGATGAGGATATTAAGTAAAGAGATATTTCCAAAATGTAATGGTTTGGAAATATCTCTTTTTTTAATCCGCAAATATTTATATTCTTGGTATTAAGGTGTACAATATTCCACCTGAAATAGCTGGTTTAGTCACTCTTACAAAAGATTCGCTTACGGTACAATGAATACAGCTTAAGCAAATATATAAGGTGCCGGAAAAGAGTGGAAGGTGTACTACGATATTGTTAATAGTGGAGAAAGAATAAAAGAGTTGCGTGCGGCAAGAAGAATGACAAGACAGCAGCTTGCCGAGCAGATTGGATTGTCAGTGGATGCTCTGCGGGAAATTGAAGCTGGTGTAAATGGAGCAAAAATAGATACGCTGATTAGTATTGCTGAATTGTTTCATATAACGTTGGATTATCTTGTGTGTGGGTGTGAAAGAAAGGCAGAAGTCGATGATCTGCTGGTTGGTCTGAAGGAGAAGGAAGTACAGTTTATCCGGAATATGGTATTAAATGCCGTTGACAATATGAAGCTTCTGACAGAATAAAAAAGTCGGATTGCATTTTTGATAATGCAGTCCGGCTTTTTTTATAAGGATTTGGAACAGGTGGGAGTGTTACTCTTAGTTCAAAAGAGTGTCGGTTACTGTAGAAGATGTGTGGTGTCAGTTATACTTTGTTCAGGTTCTGAGAAAAGAACCGTTGAATATTGAAAACAGAATAGGACACGCATATCCCACGAGCTTATATCGCCTTGTCTATGACAGGGTGGCAGAATCCCATTTCGTGCGATGACTATCCTCAGAGCTGTAGCCGATTATGAGAAACGTAACAGCAGGAGCCTTTAAGGATAAGAGCAGAGGGTTGTGCCTACCGGGTTAGCAGCCGGAGGTAATGAGATAATAAGTGCACCTGAATTTCAGCGAAATGCATTTTCAGAGAGTGGCTACTTTCGTAAGTCCAGATGGGCAGGAAACTACGAAGTGTTTGTGGCTGGCAAAGGATATGTTACCCGATACGGGGATGGTTAAGAAACCGGGAAGATAGTATTTTATCTTCCCACACAAACTGATTTGCAGTAACCAGCAGACAACAACGGGGCTTATAAGTGCAGAGAGCATTGGCAGGTCAGTTTATGTGAGGAGATAAAGTGTGCACAGGATATCAAATCAAAATAAAAACAGGAATGGAGATTTTAAAATGAATAAAGCAGTTATATATTTTGGAGCAACAGGAAATGAGGCAGCGGATCAGATGGTAATGCAGGTTCTTGAGGAGTATTGCACTGTGAATGGATATGAGGTGGTTGCAGTCATTTCAGAGAATGCAAGACAGGAGGGAATGACATTTCCTATGAAGTTTGCCTTTGTCGGTATGGCAGAGGTGGAAGATGTTGATGTGGTTGTTACTTTTATGAGTGATATGGTGGGCGATTGTGAAGAAACAATTATGGATAACATCATTATGCTCGGAGAGCACGGCATTACGGTTGAGACAGCAAACGATGATATGGCTGGATATTATCAGAAGATGGAGCAGGCAGGGCAAAAGGAAGATAACGGCATTGTTTCACTTGCTGATTTTATGGCAGTATTTTTCAGACGTCTCAGAGCCAACAGATAGGAGG
>OHNM01000148.1_pt1 | contig 16058 bp, 7 predicted proteins | sample 1569661 | NCBI WGS metagenome assembly OHNM01 (sample SAMEA3879508, study PRJEB24766) | human gut metagenome | biome: human-associated habitat; feature: feces | place: USA | collected 1985/1987 | reverse complement strand
CTCCGGACGCGATCACATCAGAACCGGACGCCCGATAGCCGACACGCGCGAACACCATGCCGTTGAATCCGTACTGAACTCCTCCGGAAACAGCGAACTTTCCGGCAAAAAAACAATCAGCGTCCATTCCGGCCTCAAGGGAATGTTTTTCCTCGAAAGTCTGGCCATAGCCAGCCGCCAGCCGCACTGACGAAGGTATATGATAAGACGATCCGGAGGCATCCTTGACAGAAGTGCCCACATTGGCAAGTCCGGCGCTGAAGCGAAGCATCCTCCAACGGTACAAAGCATACACATCTGACGCGAACACACCTTGGTTCGAGTCAGAGGCAAGCCTCTCGCCGGCATATTTCAGATTGATGCCAACACTCAGCGCGTCAATCACCTTCAGTCCCAAACCTGCGGAAAACATCATGGAAGATGTCTTGAACATACCGTTGCGGTTGCCAGAGTCGTCTATGACCTCATACTCACCGCATGAATTGTAATTACCGGCGACAGAAAATCCCAGACGTTCTCCTGTCTTCATGCCTACGCCGACATCCAGCCCATCGGTTGTCATGTCACCAACAGCGGGTGAATATGCCGCTGTCACCGCAAAACGACTCTCCGAATATGGAATCACCGCAGGATTCCGGAACGCTGAAAACGAAATGTCTGAAGACGGAGCAAGAGAGACTCCGGCCATGGCCACTGAAACAGGGTCATTCCTCTGACACATCCAACCGAACGCCTCATCCTGGGCTTGCAAGTGGAACGCCGGCAAAAGAGCGGCGAAGGCCACGATCAATACTCTTTTCATTCTACCTCTTGACAATAACATAATCATACTTATCCGCACCCACAGTCAGCCCCAGTTTGTACTCTCCAGGAGCAAAGGCGCTCATGTCTATCCTGGCCGGATCGAACACATTGCACGAAACCTTCTTCTCAAGAATGACAGACCCGGATGTGGAGGCTATCTTCACCATGACATCAACAACCGCGGTGCTGCCTGGACGGACATTCAAGAAATCACGGACAGGGTTCGGATAGTAGTCAACAGTATAACTTTCATCACGTGCGACAATCTTGAAATCGGTTGAGACCTTAGCGCCAAGGCGATCCTTGGCTGTCACGGTGATCACCGCCAAGCCATTTTGCTTTTTGGCGACAACAAGCTTGCCGTCGCCACTGATCGAGACATCAGCGACACCGTCAGGAGAAATCTTCGCGGAATATTCCAGAGGCTCGTCGTCAGGATCCGAGAACACACCGTCCAGATAGGCAGACATCTTTCCGTCGCCGGAAAGGACAACGTCATTGATGGGCTCTGAGACAACCGGCGGACGGTTCTCGATCACCTGATAGGCAAATTCATATTCCGCCGTGCCGCCATAAACGTCAGTCGCTGTGATCTTTGCCTTCTTAGGTGTGAAATCGGAGACTAACTCGCACAGGATCTCAAAGTTGTAGACATCAGGATCCTTGGAACCGCGGACCAGTTTCGCCCTTCCCTCAAAATCTGTAGTGACCTCGACATTGTCGCCATCAGGATCCGACACGGTGAACGGAATCGACACGCTCTCCCACTGGCGGAATTTGAAATCACCCGTATAGGATGTCTCTATGACCGGGGGATTGTTATTCTCTCTCCCGTACTTGGAAAGGCCGTATCTCATCGAGCCCATAACATCGAGGTATGGACCCATTGCCTTGCCATTGTAGTTTATCAGGCTCGCGTTTGCACCTTCAAGAAGGACTTCCTTCAGATTCTCGTTGGTGAACCCTTCTCCTCCGAATTGAGAGAGCAGCAAAGCCAAAGCTCCCGAGACATGAGGACAGGCCATCGAGGTTCCTTGGTAACGGTCGTAAGATCCTGAAGCCACACAACTGTAGATGCTCTCTCCAGGAGCGCAGATGTCCACCCAACTACCATAGTTGGAGAATGAGGACAGCCTGCCTGTCATTCCGGAAGCGCCAACCGCGATCACCGGCGCGTACGATGCCGGAACACCGTTTGCTATGCCATCATTTCCCGCCGCGAAGACTACCAGACCTCCTTTCATTGGAGAGTCCGGCTTTTGGTTGCCATCCTTGTCACACCCGGCATAAGCGATAAAATAATCAATCGCAGCCGCCATTGAAGAGGAAATCCTGTCCCGCAAGGCATAGTCCTTCTCATAGGCGGAAAGCACACCGTTACCATCGAAGTCATAGTCATTGCCCCAGCTGTTCTGGCTGATGACCGCTCCGTTGTCCGCACCCCAAACTATAGCATTTTGGAAACTTGAGGCAGTACTGTTTCCCTGGAAAACCTGAGCGCTCATCAAAGTCACGCCCTTTTTCCCGGCCGCATAGTCACCTCCAGCTATTCCCGCAAGTCCCTTTCCATTGTTTCTGACCCCTGCGATTGTGCCGGCGACATGACATCCATGGTCTTCAGGGGTAATATTTGAGCTGTTTCTCACGAAATTCCAGTTGACACTGCCACAGTTCCAAGCCAGATCCTCATGCTTGAGGTTGATCCCTCCGTCAACGACACAGACAACGACCGAAGGATCTCCGGTTGTGTACTTCCAGGCGTCCTCGACATTGATGCTGTAACGGCCTGAATATTCCCAAAGGTAGGCGTAGCCAGGATCGTTGGTGGAAGCGGACCTGCAGATTATGTTACGTTTTTCAGAAGCCTCTACGCCGTCAAGTGATCCGAGAATCTCCTGAGCCTTGGCAAGAGGCAGAGCAGAATCGAAGTCCACGATGTAGTACTGATGGAGGCCACATTTTCTGTGAAGCGGTTCATATTCGCCGGCGTCAGGGAAAAGACGCTCGGCATGCTTGACACCAAGGCTCTCTGAGACAGAAGATAGCAAAGCGCTCCCCTTCTCCATCGCATCCGCGGCTTCAGGCGTCAATTTCACGATCATTGATCCAGGAATATAAATTGCCTTATCAATCTCGTCTTGAGTATAGGGGCGTTGCTCTTGAAGACCGGAAGGCTTTGCATTCCCCTTGTCAGACGACAATGCATGCTCCGATTTGGAACAGGAAAAGAACAAAAATGACGAGGCCGCGAGCAGAGCAGCCGCAGATAAGAGTGAACTTACTTTCATATTTTCGAAAAAAAGGGATCCGAACCGTACAATCCGGATCCCTTGAAAAATCAAAGGTATATAAATTATTTCAATTCAAGAAGCTTGGCGCGGCCAGATTTCGCGGTTCTCGCGTCCACTTTCTTGTCTTGAGCATCGCGTAACTTAGTGTCACGTGCAATGGTCATACTTGACGGAAGCGACTTGGTGTCAAAACGAACACTCTTGCCGGTCTTTGGAGCGGAGAGGCTCTTTACCGACTTGGAGGCGGCTGACGGAGTCAACGTCGCCGGATTTACTATGTAGTCAGCATCTGAGAAAGTGTACCATTGCTTAGTTGATGTGGACTGCCCCAGAACACCCCAGTACTTGGCATAGACCTCCGGCCTTTCTTCGGACAGCTTATACACCACGTTCTCGAACTTGATGGTCTTGTCCGCAGACTTGGTGACAGTGGCGATCTCTCCTGTGTCAGGATCACCGGTGCAGACATAATCGTCATTGGTGATTCCAGAGACATAGAAATTGTAGGATGAACTTGAAGAGAAGTTACCAAAGACCAGTGAGCACTTGTCACCTTCCGCATCATAAATGAGAGGAATGCCATCGATTCCTATGCCATCCAAAGCGATCGTCTCGTCAGGAAGGGCTTCCCTAAGGACAACATTGTAGGTTGTGTCATTACCTGTCTTTATAGACTTTGTGCTGAGGGTGTAGCTTCCGAGCCAAGCTTTGTATGCAGACGAGGCCTCCTTGAGCTTTGTCATGTCCGAAATTATCACCTCTGGCCAGAAATTGCCCTTGCCTGCGTTCTCTCCGGCCTGTATCTGCCAAGTCAGGCAGAATGAGAGGAATTTACCTTTCTCACAAGAACCGGCGTAAACGGTCATACCGCCTCCTTTTTCAAGGACGTAACCAGTAAGAATGACTGACGGATCTTCGGTGTACCATCCATAAGCGGTGTAAACCTTATAATTGTAGTTGAACTTTCCGGAAAGATAAATGTCACAGTCACCATATTTCGGATTGTTCCATGCCTCTGAAAGCTTCTGCTCCTTGAGGATGAACTTTCCGTCAGAGAACTCAGCCTCAACAGGCGCCAATCCGTTCTCGTCCTGGTTTGGAAGTCCGGTAACATTGTAAGTGCTGCCATTAACTTTCTCAGAGACGGTCAAGACGTTGTCACCCATTTTCCATCTTCCGATGAAGTCGGCATACGTAGCGACAGAGACAGGTTCCTTCTTTTCGAATTCAAAAGTCTTGTAGTCACCGGTAGGAGTTCCGTCAGCGGCGATTCCCGCGGCCACAGCCACATATTTGCCGAAGTCCTTCTCTCCGAAGCTGTCTGAACCGGTTGAGCCATCGGTGTGGACAAGCATATCATAGATTTCATCACGACCGTAGACATCGCCAAACAGATCGAAATAGTACAGCACGTCATCGCTGAGCAGCAAGGCGGCGTTCACAGGTGATCCGCCAAGTTTCGCATAATCCTCTTCAGAATAGAAGGTTAGGGTGTAAGGTACTGTTGAGCCACTCACAGTGTTGGTGATGACCTCAGGGTACTTCTTGTCTTCAGGATCAGTGCTGTATGAAAGCGTCCATGCGTTGTTCTCCTTGAATTCGATCGCGGAAACGGCGTTAAGGATCATAGAGCAAGTCTCAGCTTTCTCACCCTCCGGATAAACGGATGATGAGACATAGCCATAGACATTCACATATCCTCCTACCTTGGAAGCGAGATCGAACGACGCAAGCGGAGCTTCAAACACCACTTTCTGTCCCATCGGAGCCTTGATGAAATATGTGTCACCTTCCTTCTCAAGTTTGCCGGAAGTGATGACGTACGCAGGGAATTCAGTCACCCAGCCGAGATAGGAAGATGTCGGGGCGGTCACACTGGATGTCTCGGCCGTCACTTCGTATGAAGTGACCTCAACCGAAACGACCTCCGTCTCCTTATCAGTCTTCTCAGTCTTCTTCACACCGTTCAGAGTGATCACCTTGCCGACAGGAAGCGCGGAGGTGGCTCCTGTCACGTACAGGCAGCTTGTTCCATCGGAAACAACAGCAGAGTTATCAGAAGTGGCAAGGACGGTCTCCTTGTAAAGGGTGACCGGAGTATTGTCAGCCACATTGGCAAGGGAAGCGATGTCGGTGGCCACAGTCTCGGCAGGGTACTGGATGACATAGAAGACATTAGGAGTCTCACCCGTCACAGTGTTGATGACATCAACCTCCGCGGAACGGAACGAACCCGTCGTGTTTGCCTCGCAAACCAAGGTATAGACATCGACATGGGTTGCCTTTGTCTGAGGAGCCACGCTGATCCACTTCTGGGTTCTGTCAACATACAATTCATAGTCCATGTTGGTGGTCACGGAAACTTTGACCTCACCACCTGCCGCAGGGACAGGCTTGACGTCAGCCTCGGCGGTAAGCACACCGTCCTCAAAGACAAGAGATTTGATGTCGGTCTTTCCTCGGCCGTTGCTGGCATAGACAAAGACTTTTCCTGTTGCGTTCTCACTGTGCTTCACTCCGATGTAGCCAGGCACCTCTCCTTTAGGAAGAGAGATCACCCTAGCCTCCCATCCAGAGGTGCAGTTGAGGATGTCAACCTCTACCTCATCTCCTTCTGAAACACCTTTGAGGGAATATGGGTAAGTATATTCGTCACCACCTACAGGAACACCGAGATCCTTGCGAGCGTCGAATACCAAATAGAAAGGAAGCTCCTTCTGGATGGTGTAGGCCTCGCCGTTGATGAAGAAAGTCACGGTTGTGTCTCCATCCTCGATTGAAATAGTGGAGCCACCAGGATTGCCAAGTACATCCACGTCGGCCCATGTCTCACCTTTGTCATAGGAGATCTGCCACTTGCCATCACGGATACGGAGCTGAGGAACAGCCGAATGGACAGGGATCTTGTTGCCGGCAGAGTCAAGAAGCGGCTTGCCGTCAACCGCCCAGTAGAACTCTCCGTCAGCCTCGACAACACCCACAACAGGAGTGTCGCCCTTGTCTCCCTTCTCTCCGTCCACACCGTCTGTGATGACAGCGGTGGTACCGTCAGAGAAAGTGATTGTGTAACCATTGTCACCAGGAGTGACAGAAGTGACGTAGATATTACCCTGGATTGCAGCAACAATCGACTGCATTCCAGGTATAGTTATCTTATTGATCTCGTTGACGGTTTTTTCAAGGGCGTCAACTCTCACAACAAGGTCATCAAACTTTTCGTAAAGATCATCGTTGTCAGCGCAACCGCCAGCAAGAGCCAATGTCGCGGTCATGGCGGCAGCCATCAAAGTTTTAATTGCCTTCATATTATGACTGTTTTATGGTTTTACTTTACTACAATTCTTTTTCCCAGCAAGTGAGAAACCTCAGGCAAAGCCTTATATGGGGTGCAGAACTCAAATGGTCCATTAGCGGATATGGCCCTGAAGTTGTTCCTGTCGACCTTGACCCAAGTGCCTTTGGTCTTGTCCAGACTCATAGTCTTGACAGAAGTGGTGCCGGACTTGACACCGGTAAGAGGGAACTCGTCAGGCTTGCTCTTGAAGGTGTACACACCTCCGTCAGGATCAGAGATAGGCACAGCGATCAATTCCATACGGTTGTAGGTAAAGTCTCCGCCACCCTGAAGCTGGAATGAGTTTCCGGTGAACTTGACTGAACCATCGCTCTGCAATGTCCCGGTCGCCACATCGTAAGGGCCATTACCACCGGACGTGATGTAATATTCCTTACCGTCAGTGTGGATGAACTTACCTACGTAGTACAGATTGCAGGCACCCTCAGAAGCTCCGATGTCAACATTGCCCGCGATAGGCTCATCATCGTTGCCGTATAGCACGATGCTGCCTGACTCTGAGTCGAATGTAACCTCGGCAGGCTCGAAGAAATCCTGATCCATCTGCCAGCCCTTCATGTTGATGGTCTTGTCAGCAACCTTCTGAGTGAGGGCGATGTCGAACGCCCCGGCGTTTATGCTCCAGTTCCCAAGCCATTTCTTGTAGGCGTCCGAGCCGCCACCGCCAGGATTGTCGCCACTGCCACCCTTCTTGGTGAGAGTCGTAGGCAGAGGTGTCTTGTCCTTACTGATAGTGAGATATTTGCCATCAGCTGTGGCAGCGACGAACTGGACTCTCTCAAGATCATGGCTTGATCCGTCGCTGAAGCTCACATGGCCTGCGGCAAGCTTGGCCGTGCTGCCTGAAATGGTTCCTGTGAAGATCACATACGTTCCTTTGGCGAAGCTGGATTCTCCCCATCCGCCGAAGAGACCGACGGTGCATTCACCATACTTTTGGGTCGATACGGTGCCGAGTCCATCCTGAGCGCGGACTTCAATACCCTTTGTGGCAGAGTCATAAGTGGCAGTGACAGGGAATGACTGTCCCTCGATGCCGGTGATGGTATAGCTGGTCCCCTTCTCAAGCGTGGAGATCTTCCAAGTGTCAGTCGCCGATCCTCTCGTGACTGTCCAGTCTCCAAGCCAAGCGTCATAGCCCTCTGCGGAGCCACCACCACCGCTGGTAACAGTGAAATCACTGTAGGCATAGTGACCAGTGGCGGCACCATCATCAGTGAATCCGATCGCAAACGCGATGTAGTCGCCGGCATCCATTGGATCGAACACCTCGTAATCGCTATCCTCGTAAAGGAAAGTGGAGAACTCCACCGGGTATCCGAACTGGTTGTTAAGTTCAACAATATTCATTATCTCTTTCCTCACGGCATCAGCCACCTCAATTGCGAAATCATCCATTTCCAATCCTCTTTCAGTGAATTCAGACTTGCTGACGTAGTAGATGCTGTACTTGCCTGACAGAGCCGGATCAGCCACATCATTGTAAATGTAAGCCGCTTGCTTGCCTTCATAATCCTTGATACCACCATAACGGACAGTCCAGTTGGCGTCAACACTCATGTAGGACAAGTTGTTTTGAACCACGGAAATCACACCGCTGTCATGGCCAAGCTTCCACTCGACATTTCCCGAACGCGACATATCAGCAGGTGTTCCCTTAATGGTGTTCTCTGCGATGGCGACGTTAAGGTTGTTCTCGGTGACAGTCACGGTGATCCAATCCACATCCGCACTCGCAGTAATGGTCTCATCATACTCGTAAGGGAAATCGAATGAGACAGCCTTGTGGGAAGCCTTGATGCCAGAAGGATTGAAACCAGTGCTGTAGAAACCGAACTGCTGAACCGTGAAATCAGACTTAGCGTCACCCGACTTCACAGTGACAGTGGCATACCTGGACTCATAACTTTCATTCGCAGGAGCGGTGACAGTGGCCACATTGTCTTTCACAGAAACCTGGCACCAGTCCTTGTCAACCGTCACCTCGATAGGAGACTCGGTAACGAACTCGATTGTACCCTCGCCACCTTTGGCGGGAATCTTAAGATTGTTTTCCTTGACGGATATTGTCTGGGCCTCGCTCCCATCCACCTCCTGCTTGGAGCAGGAAGAGGATGCGATTATAGCCAAGGCCATGAATATTGCTGAAATTATCTTTTTCATGATAAAGCCTTTTCGTTATTTACGGACAAGGGTCTGAAGATAAGGGAACTGGTTGTCACCCCACCCTGTGAATTCACCGGCAGACTTGCCGCTTGCATCGGTCGCCCAAAGGATGAACGAGTCGATTACCATGTCAGTCTTGCCGTTGTCGACAAATATAAACTCTCCTTCTTGGGATCCACGGACAATCTCCATTCCGTATCCAGTGGTTGTGTTCCAAGTAAGGTTTCCGCCGCCGGAATTGCTCCATGCGGCAAGCCATACAGTATTTGAGCCGTCAGCGCCCAGAGACTGGACATTCATGGTAAGACGGCCGCGCGCCCTATCGTAGCCAAGGTACACATTGTGATCGCCGGACACGAAGCCACTCATGAGAAAGCCGTTGCCTTCCTCGTCAGGCGTGAGTGTCACATCAAGTGTAATCCTTCCGTTGTACATAGAGAGTTTGAAGTCACCGGCGAAGTCACTGTACTGGGTGTAGTCCTCAGGAAGCTTGCCCTGGAAAACAATCGATCCGTTGGTAAGGATGTTATTGTCGGAATGATAATCCATGCTGTTGATCGTGGCTCCTGCAACCTCAACCGGCTCGTAGGTCTTGATACCTTTCGATGTGTACATGAACGGAGCCTCGACAACCACAGTCCCGTCATCCCCGGAAGTCTCGGCTGAGGCGGCCGGATCAACATACTTGAAGGTTATCCTGCGGTTGTTGAAATCAACCCCGCCTGTGACATCCGTGTCTCCGACCTTGCCGTCGATGATGGCGGCACGCATGCTTGAAGCCACATCAGCTACCTTGGCAAGATACGCGGCCGGGGTCAGATCAGAATCGTAAGGATAGAGGTCATAATGGTTTCCGGAACGCTTGCCACGAAGGCCGATCTTTTCAGGACTTACGCTCACGATGGTGAACTCGAAGTCACCGCCCTTAGCCTGATACTCCGTTGACGATGGAGTGGCAAAGTGATGAAGAGCCTGATTGTAAGAGTCGAACGAAAGCACGGCGCCATTGTCCGTCGTAAGCTTGTAAACACTCTTGTAGGAATTTTCCGGATCGAGCTCGTAGGATGCAGTCACCTCAGCATCTGTGAAGGCAAGATAGTAGGCATAACCACCCTTTGACTGGCCGGAACCCGGATAATACTCCATGATCCATCCTTTTTCATTGGAGGTCAAGATCTCACGGGTCTGTTCAATGTAAGCCTGAAGACGCTCAGAAGACGAAGAGTCAAAGACATCCGCCTGATCCTTGAGACAAGACTGGGCTGAAAGCACCGACACCCCTGCCAGAACGACTGTTAATATTTTATTGAATTTCATAATCTAATCACCAATTATTTTACCGTTAAATCGCTGAGGTCAACCTTGCCTTGCATCACGTCATCCTGACGACGGATGATTACGGAGCGAAGCTCGTCAATATCAATGGACCACACAGACTTCATGTAATCTCTGACAATCTGAAGTTTCGCGCGGATGAAGTCTGCTGATGAACCAGCATCCTTAAGCTGTGAGTCCCAATACTCCTGCGTGTTGGTGACATAGATGGACAGCATCTCCGCGAAGTCCTCACCGTCTGAATGCTGGGCATAGTCACTGATGAAGCCGTTTTTGAGGTACTCTTTGTTGTAAGGAGGCTTGCTCCAGTTGTCAGCCACATAACCGGAACCGGTGACCTGCTTGAAGTCTGTAGGATAATCCTTGATCTGGTTGAGGATATGGGTGAACTCGTGGTGGATCGTCTTGATGTAGTAATGGTTGAGAGCCTCCGGTCCCTTCTTGAGCATGGCGCTCAGATAATTCACACCGGAAAGGAGGATCTTCTTGCCACCTTCAGCTGTTCCAAGAATGAACGTTCCGTTGTTCCTGTACTCAAACTCACCGATAAGGAAGAACATCTTAGGGAAATACTCTCTGGTGAAGTCAACACTGGCGACCTCATCATAGGTGTCAATACAAAGATACTTCACAAGGTGGGCCATGATGACAGCCTCATCATAATCGGCAGGTACAGTGTAATAGTTCATGTCCGACTCGTTCAGTTCGAAGCGGTACTTGAAGTCAATGTTGTAAGGCTTGACATAGTTGTCGTTAAGCCATTTGTCCAATTCAGTCGCAGGAGCCGTCTCAACCTTGATGACACTGTCAGGGTTGAGGTCATCTTTCTGGCAAGCCGAAAACGACAGAACAGAAAGGGCAGCGATTGAGAGATATGTTATAATTTTCTTCATATTCCAGTCAATTTATGAGTTTAGTTTCTCGGGTTCGGTGCATATCCTGCGTCAATAACTTTCCTAGGAACCTGTATGGCGCGCCTTTCGTCATCTACCTTGAGGACATCACCAGCGGTACGAGGGTTGCCGTCAGATCCCATGACACGTCTCTGGATCTCAATGCCGTAACGCTTGACATCAAACCATCTGAGTCCCTGGGCGTAGGTGTCAACCCTCTTAAGAAGCAGACAGAAGTGAATCAGATTCTCCTGAAGCTCGCTAGGGTTCTGAAGGAACGGAGCGTTAAGCTTCTTCTTGACGGTTGAAGCCAATGCCGTTGAGTAAGGAATATCCTTCAGAAGATTGTTGATCTCCTCAGCGCTGAGGTTCCAATCAGTCTTCGAGATGTTGGACAGCCAGAGGTTCATGTCAGCCACAGCCGAGTCATACTGCTTGAGGAGGAGCTTTGCCTCAGCCCTCTCAAGAAGAACCTCGTCGGAAGTGAAGGCCGGATAGACTGTCCTGTAATAACCGATCTGGGCGACAGGGTCTGAGAATTCGAACAGGTAAGGCAACTTCCAGAAAGTGGTCTTGTCGTGGTTCGTGCCTTGGTAAACCTTCATCGGCACAGCGAAGAACGACTCGTTGTCCTTTCCAAAAAGGGTGGCAAGGGCAATACCGGTCTCATTCGTGGCAAGATAGTTTCCGGCAGCGTATTTTGAATATACTGAATACGGTCCTGTAAAGCAAAGACCCATCTTCGAATACGCCGTGATCAGAAGCAGATTGGCCGACAGTGTGGCATCGATGAAATGGTTGGTCAGAACCTCATCGTCCTGAGTCATCTTTGCCTGTGCGCGCCAGTCGCGGAGCATTGTCGCAGGAGCGGTTCCCAAACAAGCGTCGGCGTACTTGACAGCCTCTTCAGGTTTCTCATAATAGAGATAGAAACGCGTGGCGAAAGCATACGCGGCCTTCTGGTTGAAGTGGTACTTAGGCACAGTGTAGTAATTGTCGCTGACGAGCGGGAGAGCCTTCTGGAGATCCTGATCGATCTTTGCATAGATCTGAGCCACAGACTCCCTTTCGTACTTAGGATTGAGTCCCTGCTCAGGAGCGCTCATGTAAGTGACGCCGAGTTTCTGATCCGCAGTCGTCTCAGTGTAGGCCTGCGAGAACATATTCACAAGCACGAAATGACTGTAGGCACGGCAAAGAAGAGCCTCTGCCATCTCCGGCTCATACCCTTCGGCATCCAGACCGACCATGTTAGTGATGGCCTCTATTGCCTGATTGGCAGCCGCGATGGCCGAATAGGAGGATTGCCAGATGTGCTCAGGGTCCTCGTTGTCGGTGTTGGTGACATCCTTCCACGCGTAAACCTCATCGATAAAAGGATCTGTGTTAGGGTTCTCAGGGCCGAAGTCATCGACATTGTCCGAGGAGAACTCGCTGACAAGCAGATAGTCTGTCTCCGGGTAAGCGGACACCAGCAAGGAGCGGATTTTCTCCTGAGTGTCAAGCTCCGTTCTGTTGTCAGGCATCACATCCAGAAACTTGTCGCATGAGACAAGGCTGAAAGCAACCGCCGCGAAGGCTATTATGGAATATTTGTTTTTCATATATCTTTCCCTCCAGATTAAAGACCAATTTTCAAAGTGAATGTGAACTGCTTAGGAACCGGGACAGCCACACCGCCGGTGTTGAAGAACTCAGGATCCTGACCGTTGAGCTTGCTGTCGGCGTAGATAAGGAACAAGTTGGTGGCCTGAGCCTTGAGTGACAGCGAATTAAGTTTAATCTTCTCAATCCACTTCCTCGGGAAGTCGTAAGAAAGCGAGATCTCCTTCATACGGATGAAATCACCTCTGGCGATTCGCTCGGTCGAGTAGTTGTAGGCGCTGTAAGCCTTGCGGAGGTTGGTGTCCTGCCTGTTCTGCCATACACTCGCGATGGCCGGAACGCTGGTGGTGTTCTCGTCTCCAGGGACAGTCCAACGGTTGGCGAACTCCTTAGGCATGGAGTCGAGATCATTGTAGGTGTTGCTGAAGACAGGGTCAAGACGGATAACGTTTCCAAATGAGTACGTCATGAACACATTGAAGCGGAAGCCGTAGAACTCGAAGATGTTGCCGAGAGATCCTACATCGGTAGGATCTGCGTTTCCGGAATACTTAAGCCACTTGGAAAGGCCCTCAGAGTCAGAGTACTGGAAGTTGATGTTGCTGACAGTGGACTCGCCGTCCTCATTGATGAAGGTAGGAAGACCGTTTGAGTTCAGACCGGTGAACGGAATGGAGAATATTCCTCGAACAGGATAACCCTCCTGCGCGAATCCGCTACCAGTGATAAGGTCGATGGCTCTCATGGTCGTCTTAAGGTTGGTCACCTCATTGTGAGAATGAGAGTAGATGAAGTTGGTCGTCCAAGTGAAGTTCTTCTTCACAATGTTCTTGGTGGTGAGAGAAATCTCGACACCGTCAGACTTCATGGAAGCGATGTTACCAAGTTTCTCAACCTGACCGCCGAGACCCTGGGTGTTGATGACACCGATAAGGTCATAGTTGTCACGTGTGAACCAATCGAAGGTGAAATTGATGCGGTTGTCAATGAAACCGGCCTCAAGACCAAGGTTCAACTCCTTCTTCTTCTCGTAGGTAAGATCGGAGTTCGCAAGGTCTGCGATGTAAAGCATGGATTCCTTCACTGAAGTAAAAGGTCTCCACGGATTCTTTGAAGAGATCACCACAGCCGAGTTGGTCACTGTCGAAGGACCTCTGTCGGCGGTAAGTGAATAAGAAGCCTTGAGGGAAAGGTGAGAGATCGCGTTGAGCGGTTTCATCCATTCCTCCTCATGAAGGTTCCACGCACCAGAGATGTTCCATGTAGGAAGCCAGCGGGCCTGACGGCTCTTTCCAAGCTTATTGGTACCCTCGTAGCGGATTGTGCCGTTCAAGGTGTAGCGGCCCATATAAGAATATGTACCATTGGCGAAGAACGCGGCGGAGCGGACATGAGTGTTGGTCATGGTGTAGTAGTCACTATTTTCCTCATTGCCCTTCTTGAACACGTTGTAGTTGTAGTTAGGAGTCTCACCCATTCCGTACTGGATACCCCACGCGCGGAACCAAGTTCCATGACGCTCGGTGCTGTTGATCTCGGTACCGCCGAAAAGATTGACGATGTGTTTTTCGGCGAATGTCTCGCTGTAATTGGCTGTGGCACGGAAATCCCAACCGAGCAACGAGTTGTCAGTCCTCTCGTAGATACCACCTTTAGGAAGAACAGAAATAGGCAATGCGTAAGGGTTGTCCGGATCCTTGTAAAGGAACGGGTTGTTGTCCCTGATGGTGGCGGTGTCCATCGCGCGGTAAGCGAGAGACTGGTTGGATTCGTCAAGGATGTTGTGCTCCTGTGAAGAAGTCGTGTACTTGACAGCACCGAGAGCACTCAGTTCCAACTGTTTGAAAGGCTTGGCCTTCAATTCTCCCTGAATACGGATGTCAGTCACGCCCAAGTCGATGTAGTTGTTGTCAAGCTCATGCATGATGTTGAACGGAGCGTAGTTTCTCGTGTAGTACTCATTGGCGTCAAGCGCGCGTGAGGTGTTGAGCGCGTACGAGTAAGGGTTGATGTCGAAGTCACGCTTCACCTCACCCGAAACCACATCCATCGTCTGTCCGAGGGTTCCCGGCGCACGCTGCTTACGGAAAGAAGCGTTGCTGATGAGGTTGAAAGTGAATATGTCACTGAACTTGAAAGTCGTGTTGAGGTTGCCGGTGTAACGAGAAACGGAACTCTGTTTTGTCCAACCCGGATCCTGCATCACAGAAAGAGACGCGTAATAGGTGGCATTCTCTGAACCACCGGAAGCGCTCAAGGAATGGTTGCTCTGCAGAGCGTTGCTGAAGAGAGTGTCGAACCAGTCAGTGTTTCTGTACTCGGCTGCCCTGAGGTATTCAGCCCTGGCAGCCGCCGTGTTCGCGAGACCGAACTGTCCGGATGTCTTGTCATACTGACCGATCAACTGGTACATCTTACCATAGACTCCGCTGTCTGAGGCGTTTGCCAAAGAAGCATAATTAAGGTAACCCTTCTGCTGGAGTTCCTGGTAGATTTCCATCTGATCCTGCGAGTTCATTATGTTGAACGTGCGGTAAGACGGTTTGAGCCTTGTTGTGAACTCGCCTGTGTAGTTGAGTCTGAACGATCCCGCACGGCCCTTCTTGGTCGTGACGACAATCACACCGGCCATAGCCCTCGCGCCATAGATAGAGGTGGCTGAGCCATCCTTGAGGATATCGAACGACTCTATGTCATCGGAGTTGAGTCCTGCGATCGCCGAAGAGATAAGAGTGGAGGCGTCACCAGAAGAAAGCTGGTCTGCGCTGACATCCACAACATCCTCCATGATCACGCCATCGACAACCCAAAGCGGCTTTGATGAGCCGTAGATGGAAGTGGCGCCACGGACACGGATCTTAGGAGCTGTTCCGAACGTTCCCGACACATTCTGCACGGACACACCAGCGACACGTCCCTCAAGGGAGCGGCTGACATCGGTGAGACCATCGATCTTCGCCGATTCCGCATCCAGCTTGGCCGTGGAACCCGTGAAAAGACGGCGGTCCATTTTCTGCATACCAGTGACGACTACCCCCTCAAGAAGCTGAGAGTCCGGGGTCAATGCCACATTGATTGTGGTTTTACCTTTGACGGCCACCTCTTTCTGCTCATATCCCATGGATGAGAAGATGATAGTACCATCACTTGGCACGGGGATTGAATAACGCCCATCGGCGTCACTGCTGCTTCCCTTGGTGGAGCCTTTTACCTGACAGAACGCGAAAGGTATCGGCTCACCTGTAGAAGCATCAGTAACGACACCGGTCACAGAAATGTTCTGTGCCGATGAAGTGATCGCCACGAAAAGTGAAATCACCGCGAGAAAAAATCTGCTTTTTTTCATCGATACTTGTTTTATATACATTACTATACACTATTCAAATTAGTGAACAAGAGACTGCTGTCGTCTGCAAATAGTCTCTTTCTCACAAGTAAAAGTTCGATCCTTGGAACGCTTTTGGAGACATTCTAGAAAGAATGCCTGAGAGTTTGAACCACTTACCAACTCAATAATCGCCAGGCTAAAGTCATTACGGATCCACCTTACCGCATCTTAAATGCTTTGCTGACAAATTTTGACCGCAAATATTGCAATTTATTTTTTCT
>OHNM01000141.1_pt1 | contig 16559 bp, 10 predicted proteins | sample 1569661 | NCBI WGS metagenome assembly OHNM01 (sample SAMEA3879508, study PRJEB24766) | human gut metagenome | biome: human-associated habitat; feature: feces | place: USA | collected 1985/1987 | reverse complement strand
AATATTCGTTCACCCTTTATCTCGGTTATGTGGCTGTTCGCGATGAGGCGCATCCCCTTAAGGATCTCCGCCATAATCTCCGCCACCGTGCTCTTGCCGGTTCCGCTCTTGCCGATGAATCTCCAGGACAGAAGCCCTTTGCCGACGTAAGGCTCGCCGATAGAGTGGAGGTAGCGGGCGGATTGGACAAAATTATGGATCGCATGCTTGACATTTGGCAAACCCGCGAGGCTGTCAAGTCTCTTCAGCGCCTCGTCGATCGCCACATCGTCAAAGATGACATCTTTCTGGGCCTTGTTGACCACAACATCCTCGGGTAGGATCGTGCTGAGATCTTCGGCGGTGGGATTGTCCATCTTTGCTGTCCTTGCCCCAAGAGTCGCGAGTATCTCGTTCTGCAGGAGATTGGACACGAAACGTCCGTTGCCGAAGCGAGGGGACGGCTTCTCGGATTCGGCCCGGATGATGGCCTGCATATTCAGTTCCGCCCCTTCGGTCAGGTTGAATCCTTGCCTATGGATCATCAACTTGCCTATCTCAAGGAGCTCGTCGGTCGTGTAGTCCTCGAAATTGAAGACATTCGGGAAACGGCTTTCTATTCCTTCATTGCTTTCCAACAGCTTTTTCATCGGAGCCGTGTAGCCGGCAAGGATCACGACCATGTCAAGGTTGTTTTTGCCGAGTTCCGTAAGCAGCGAGTTCATCACTATCCGCCCGAAATCACTTTTGCCGCCTTCGGCCAGTTGGTAGGCCTCATCGATGAAAAGGATATTGCCTCGTGCCCTGGCCAGAAGATTGTTCATCTTGTACTCCGTTTCCCCTATATACTGTCCGACCATCTGGCTTTTCTCCGTGCGGATGACCCGCCCGACGGACAGGATCCCCCATTCGGCGAACACCTTGCCTATGATCTCCGCGACTGTGGTCTTTCCTGTTCCGGGATTCCCGAGAAAGGCCATGTGCAGACGCGGCATGCTGGTCGGGAGACCGAGTTCCATCCGCCTTGATGCCAGCCTCACGGCGTTGAGGTAGTCCTTGACCCTTGTCTTTATCCTCGCAAGGCCTATGAGGTCATCAAGTTCCGCCATTCCGTCACCAGAGCTGCCATTGATCGAAGGGATGCTTTCCGCCACGACAAGCCCCAAGTCATCGGCGATCTCGGGATCCTCGCTGTCCGCTATCCTCTTGTACATGGCCGGGATGATCTTCTCGTCAAAAAGACGCTGCACAAACCTGGCGTTCTCAAAGTTCGGTCCTCGCTGGTTGTACTTGTGAAGGAGGAACATCTCAAGTTTCTTCTTTGCCTGCGGGGCAAGATGCACATCCCTTTCGTCGCAGCATCTGTCCACGATCCGGTACAGTTCCTCCGGCTTGAAGTCCTCCATGTAGACCGGTTCCTGGAAATGCTCCCTGAGTTCAGGATAAGCGGCGAGCAGGGACTCCATCCCCTGTGGCTCTCCGGTCAGCACGAGCATCCAGTTGGATTGTTTCGCCGGGTCGTTCAGCTCGTCGATGAGACTACGTACGATCTGTTGCTCGTTGTCGATGGGCTTGTTCTCGCTGTGATAGAGCTCATGTGCGTTTTCAAAGACGAGGACACCTCCGATGGCGTAGTGTATCTCACTGGTGATGGTGTTGTTGGACACTTTAGCAAGATTGGTCAGCCTGATGCTGTTCTCGGGCAGCATGCCGAGGGCGTGATAGATTTCCGCCAGATACTTGACACAACAGGATTTCCCGGTGCCGGGATTCCCGATGAGTATTGTGTGCATCGTGGGCAGATTCTTCTTCAGCCCTAAGGCGTCCCGGATTTCCGCGACACCATGGAGGCTGATGATACCCTCCATCCTTCTCTTGAGGTTGTTCCAGCCCGGCATCTCATTCAGTCTGCCCAGAACCTCTCTGGCCGAGAGATCTTCCGGCTCCGATGATTCCGGCTCCGACTCTGATTCCGTCTCGTTTCCGGTTTTGTCTTCCGGGACGGAGTCAAGGGCAAGCATTTTCTCCAGATCTTCATCGTATTCCGATTCGGATTGTCTTTTCTGCCCCAACTTCCAGAGTGCGTAGGACATGCAGAAATGGAAAGATGTTTCGTCCATCAAATCCCCGATCAAGGACTCCTCGATGTCCGATCTGTCCATTCCGTCTTCTATCCTGCTGTCAATCAGCTCCATCAGCCTCTGTTGCTCGGGATTGGGATTCTTGAACATCTCTGAATGATCGGTAGGCAGTGTGAACATGATATCGTGTGGTTTGTTATTCACGTGCAAAAATAACAAATTAATCCCTCAAATCACCACACGTGACGATGAATCATCACAAATGTCACATCATCCTGCCGAATCGCCGCAGGTCGGAGCGGTAGCGGGCGTAGAAGAAGATTCCGGCGAGGGTGAGGCCGATAGGGAAGCCCATCCATATTCCGTGGATGCCGAGACTGGTCTTGAAGCCAAGAAGGTAGGCGGAAGGGATGGCGATGAGGTAGTAGCTGACAAAAGCCGCGTACATGATCGGCTTGACATCCTGGATGCCACGCAGGACGTTGGCGAAGCAGAGCTGGAGACCGTCGCCGAACTGGTAGGCGAAGAGCAGGAAGAAAAGCGACACAGCCATCGCCGAGACCTCAGGGGAGTCTGTGAATATTCCGGCGGCCTGGTAGCGGAAGCAGTACAGCAGCACCGACAGCGTGGCGGAGATGCCGAGGGTCATGAAGTAACCTTTGCGGGCATATTCACGGACAGACCCTAAGTCCTTTCTGCCGAAAGCGTTGCTGACGAGGATCGAGACTGCGAACGAGAGCCCCTGCATCATCAGGAAGAAGAGCTGCGAGATGGTGATGACCACTTGGTGAGCCGCCAGTTGGATGACTCCCAGCCAGCCTGCCATCACTGCGGCGAATGTGAATGTGGAGGATTCCAAGGCCATCTGGATGCCGACCGGGTAGCCCATCTTGAATACGGTTTTCATCTCGCCGCGGGAAAGGAGCGCCTCTTTGAACGCGCGGGCATATTCATTCATTTTCTTTGACTTGAATATGAATACGACGAACACGAGAAGAATCAGCGCTCTGGAGACGAGCGTGCTGATGCCGGCTCCGGTGAGCCCCATTTCCGGGAATCCGAGCTTGCCGTAGATCAGCACCCAGTTCCCGAATATATTCAGCAGGTTCCCGATCATCAGCAGGGTCATCGAAATCATCGGGCGGCATATTCCGTCCGTGAATTGCTTGAGGACATTGAATCCGAGGGCGAACAGGGTAGAGATTCCGATGATGGCGAAATAAGGCTTGATGTAAGGCATCAATTCAGGTGCCTGGCCGAAGTGATCAAGACAGAAGTAGATGATTGTAAGGAGAATGATGCTGATCCCGCCGATGATTCCGTTTGTCATGAGACCGTTTTTCACCGTGATCCCGATTCCTTTGATGTTGCCGGTCCCGTTGTCCGCACCTATCATCGGAGTCATCCCGGTCGCGAATCCCAATTCGGTGAGGATGAACAGGTTCATGACATTGTTGACGAATGATGACGCGGCGAGCTCATCCACGCTGTGCCACCCGATCATAATGTTGTCGGCGAACGCCAGAATTATGACGCAGGCCTGTCCGAGCATGATCGGCAGACCGATCCTGAGTATTTCCCTTATTTTCTGCATGATGACAAATTTCGCCGCCTATGCGGTTGCTTTCCCCTTGCTGAGGATGATTGTGATCACCGCCGTGAGGATCAGCAGGATGCCGACTACCAGGTTGACGGTCAGAGCCTCGTGGAAGACAGTGAGTCCGATCACGACCGCAGTGAGCGGCTCAAGGGCACCCATGATGGCTGTCGGTGTGGAACCGATGATGCGCACGGCGATTCCCATAGAGACGAGCGAGAATACGGTCGGGACGATGGCGAGCATCAATGAATATCCCCATTCGCGGCCGGTGACAAGCGGCATGAGATGCCTTTCCGCAGATGTGAACGAGAACAGGACCATCGACACGGCGCAGACGATAAGCACGTAGAAACTAAGCTTCATCGCCGACATGTCAAGCCTGTGGATTGTCACCCTGTGTGGCAAAGGAATATATTTGGATAACTTGCTGTGCCCGGTCCCCAGCTCGGATTCCGGTGCGGAGGCTCGGTTGGCCACGATGATGTAGAGTGCGTAGCTCAGGGCGGAGACCATGACCAGAAGCACTCCGACGGTACTGAGGACGGTTTCGCCGTCACCTTTGTAGAGAAGAAGGACTCCTACCAGCGAGAGCGCTATGGCTGCCGCTGTGGCCTTCGTGATCTTCTCTCCATAGAGCATGGCCATCAGGACGGCTGTCATCACCGGGTAAACGAAGAGCAGGGAGCAGGCGACTCCGCTGTCCAAGTACAGGAAGCTACAGTACAGTGTCAGCGAGGAGATCACGAACAGCAGTCCGAGGGCGGTCAGCGTCGAGAGTTCACCACGGCTGACCTTGAATGACTCGTATCCAGTCACTTCGACAGGCTCAGTGACCGAAGAATGTGGCTCGGTGGCGGAATCTTTTCCGGTCGCTGAGCTTGTCGAAGCGACCTTCCTCCCGGCGATCATCTTTCCTGCCATGATCATTCCGATGATCAGCGCCGCAAGTCCGTACCTGTAAAACAGTACCGACTCCACATTCAACCCCTCCTCGTAAAGGTACTTCGCACCCAGAGGGTTCACACCATAACTGACAGCGGCCAATATCCCGAAAAAGAACCCTTTGGCCTTGCTTTCCTTTGTCCTAACCATATTCCTTTTTCAAAATAAGGCTGCAAAGATAGCATTTTTCTTTTTTGTATATGTTCCTAACCGTCACTCCGCTTCCTGGAATATTCATAGATGGTTTTCTTTTGCTATTTTTGCAGGGAAAATGAGACAATTCGTGATCAGGCCGCTGAACGCGGCGGGACATATTACGGCTCAGCCGATGCATAGGATGGTCAGGGAAGACTGGTCGTTTATCTATCTTATTTCCGGAGAGGTGCTTGCGGATGTCGATGGCCATCCCTATCTGTTGCGGGGGCAGGATTGCGCCTTGATCCCGCCGCAGTCGGCATATTCCGTGAAATATTTCAAGGATTCCATCGGGTATATGGGAGCGTTCTCTTCCGGGCTGCTGCGTAATTCCGGACATAGGGTGCTGAGACTCAGGGCGCCGAGTGTGATGACTGTTCCGATGGAGGACAAGGTTTTCTTCGATGAGCTTCTGATCAGAATGACCCGGTTCTCGGAAGATTTTCCTACGATTCAAGGATTGCTGGAAGTCCTGCTTGGAGAGTTTGACAACGTCATTCCTCAGAACAACGGAACCGCGTCAGCCAGACTTTGCTCCGCATATCTTGGCCGGGTCTTTGACACTTCACGTCCGTTCGGCGGAGTGTCCGGCTATGCGGAGGAACTGGGCGTGACTCCTAACCATCTGAACCGTGTAGTCAAGTCCGAGACAGGGCGCAGTGCGGGAGAGTGGATAGAGAACGCGCGTCTTGCCTTGGCCAGAACCCTTCTCCATGATCATGGCATCCCGATCTCAGAAGTATCCTACAGGCTTGGCTTCGAGGATCCAGCCTACTTTTCGCGCTTCTTCAGAAAACTGGTCGGAATGTCACCGACTGACTTCAGAGGCATGTAATCAATCCTTTAAAACAGTGGGCGTCCGGTACCTGCAGGCCATGGCGGCCTACGCGCTTCGCGCGCCCTATCCTGGTGAATGGCCGCCATGACCTGCCGGCACCGGAACGCAGAGGCTGTGCTATGCATAAAAAATCCAAGCCGAAATCTGATTATCATAAGTTTGCAAACTGCGTTGGGACTATCTTTGCGCCCGAATTTGTCCGATATGCTTGCATCCTTATTGACATCCTTACTGATAGCGTCCACTCCGGTGACAGAGGTCAAAGATACGATCACCGGTTCGGTCGTGACCTCTTCCGTGAAACGGTCGGCCTCAATCACAGGGGTGACCTCCATCACTTCGTTGACTATGAGGAATATGGAAGAAAGAGGAATCTCGTCTCCCAAGGATCTTTCATCCGTGATTCCGGGGTTGAATATGCCGGACTATGGCACTTCGATGACCTCGACGATCTATGTCCGTGGCCTTGGTTCCAGGATGGACAATCCGGTCATCGGACTCTATGTGGATGACGTGCCGATTCTGGACAAGAACTGCTACGATTTCGCTTTCTCCGACATCCGCAGGATTGATTTTCTGCACGGACCTCAAGGAACCCTCTACGGACGCAACTCGATGCTCGGAGTCCTTTCCATCGAGACACTTTCTCCAACCGCATACCAAGGCACGAGAGGCACCATTGAATATGGCAGCGCATCCTCTTTGTCCGCGAAACTCTCGACCTACAAGGGCCGGTTCGGGTTCGCTGCCGCCTACGGACACACCGACGGTTTCTTTATCAATGAATATGACGGATCCAACTGTGGCCTTTCGGACTCATTCTCAGCCCGTGCGAGATTCGTCGGCGGAGTTGGCAAGGCCTCCTTGGATAACATCTTGACAGTCTCGTACATAGACCAGACCGGTTATCCGTATCGAAAATTGATGGCAGGAGAACTCCTCCCGGTGGATTACAACGACAAAAGCGGCTACCGTCGCTTCTTTCTTATGGACGGATTCCGTCTCAAGACCGAATGGCGGAACTGGAAAATCAGTTCCGTCACAAGCCTCCAGGCTCTTTTCGATTCTATGGATATGGATCAGGATTTTACACCGATGTCAATGTTCACCTTGAATCAGGATCAGAAACAAAGTGCTTTGACTCAGGAGTTTATATTCATACCCAAGGCGCATCCTGTTTGGTGGGATAGCCAGACCGGACTGTTCGCGATGGTGAAGCTGAACCGGATGTCCGCTCCTGTGCGTTTTCTGGAAGACGGCATAAAGTCGTTGATTCTGGACAACGCCAATTCCGGAATCCCGCAGGAATTGGGAAAATTGAATATTCAAGAAGAGAATTTCTTGATTTACAGTGATTTCAATATCGCTCTTGGCAATGTGGCTGCCTACCACGAGTCGTATTTCAAGACTGGCCGTTGGACATTCACTGCCGGATTGAGACTTGACTTTGAGGCCGGCCGGATGCGTTATGATTCCGGCTCGGACATCCATTTCATCGTCTCGCCTGCAATGTCTGAATATATCCCTTTCAGCACAAGGAGCAACGGAACGGAAACGGTGCGTTATGCCCAATTGCAGCCGAAGTTGTCGGTTTCGTATGACGCCACGTCCGAGCGTATGCGGTCCAAAGGTTTGAATATGTCTTTACTTGCATCCGTCTCAGAAGGTTACAGGTCTGGAGGCTTCAACACGCAGATCTTCTCGGACATCCTGCAGAACAAGATGATGTCAGGGATGATGGAAAAGTTGGGAATACATCTGGACGGACAGAAAGACCTTTCCGGTGCGATGATGACATACAAGCCTGAGCGATGTCTTGACTATGAGATAGGAGGCCGGATCGGTCTTGATGCCCGTGGACACCGCCTGGAGGCCTCCTTGACAGCTTATCGTGTGGATTGCCGGAACCAGCAGATGACCGTATTCCCTTACGGAAATGGAACCGGGCGTATGATGGCTAACGCCGGCAGATCCCGTAGCCTTGGGGTTGAGGCGGAAGCTTCCTGGATGTGGAAAGGCCTCTCCGTATCGTTCGCCGGGAATCTGATGGACGCCCGTTTTGTTGACTATAATGACGGACGCAACGACTGGTCCGGCAACCGGATACCATACTCTCCGGCTTCAACCCTGTACTTGAGGTGCGGCTATAAGTTCCTGACGGGTGGACGTTTCCTGCGTTCGGTCTCCTTGAACGCCGACATCAATCGCAGCGGAAGAATCTACTGGAACGAAGCCGGAGACATAAGCCAACCGCCATATTCTTTGATAGGCACGGATGTCCGTCTGGCCACATCAAAGGCGGAACTTTGGCTAAAAGGGCAGAATCTCGCCGACACTGAATATTCCGTTTTCTATTTCAAGTCTGTCGGCAATTCTTTCTTCCAGACCGGGAAACCTCGTCGGTTCACAATAGGATTATCAATCAATCTGTAATGAATATGAAAAAAATCTTTATGCTTTTGCTAGCGGTCATGCCGCTGCTGACAATGTCCTGCTCCAAAGAGGATGGTGATGTGGAAAATCCTTTGCTTTCAGGGAATTATGAATATTTAGGAACAATGACCGTGACAGCGGACGGCATCGATAATGTCTCAGAGGAAGTCAAGGTGGAGGTTCGGATAGATGAGACTGCCAAGACCCTTGACATTATGTTTTACAAGGTGAAGTTCGTCCCTCAGATGCCGGTTTCACTGGACGTGTCTGTCCCAGGAGTCGGATTCGAGGTCAAGAACGGTACCATTGAACTTTCGGCCGATGGGATAGTCCCTCTCTCAGGCGGAACCTTGCCGTTCCCTAAGTACACAGTCACAGGCCTTTCCGGCACATCATGGTTCAATTTGATCATGAGTGTATCACTTTGGCTTGGAAATGTTCCTCTCGTAAATCCGAGTATGTGTCCTTCCGGAAAAATCGCTATCTTTGAGGCCGTTTTGAAAAGGACAATAATTAAAATTTAATGAATATGAGATATTCGGAAATCGTGAAGCGTGCGGTGTCTGCGGTGAGTCTGACACTGCTGCTCTCAGTCGGTACGATGGCGGCTGATGTGAATGGGTGGCATAATCCACTGACTGAAAGGACAAAAGGACCGTTCGGGACCTGCTGGACATTTGACAGGGGGAACATTGATTTCGGGACTAACGCTCCGGAGATCAAGGTCCGGTACGTGCTTGAGGGCAGGAATATTCCTAAAGGGGCTACAGAGATGGCTTCTCTGGGAGTTGACCTCTATGACATCGACAACGACGGCGGATTCCACCTGTTGAACGGTACTTCCGATCTTGGGAAGGCCGCAAGTGACACGATAACATTTTGTTTCCGTGTTGATTATGGAAAGTCAGCCAAGAACGGTAACGAGTTCAGGCTTTATCTTCCGCTTTACAACGAGGTGAAGTGGATGGAAATTGGAGCCGATGGCGGAACCTATTTCCATTTCGAGCCGGTGCCGGTTGAGAAGGCCGTGGCGTTCTACAATATCCCGGTTGAGGCTGTGGACAGGCCTTCCAAGGCGGTAAGGAACATCATCCAGAGAAAGGCTGACTTTCCTGTGAAGGTCGTCAGCAAGAAAGAAAGCAAAAAGTCAGGCTATTTCATCGCCGTGGACGGGGCCAAGGCTGACACGGTGGCCACACTTGAGGCGATCTTCAACGCTCTCGGCACAACGGCCAATCTGCCTGATATTCTGAAACCACTGAGACAGCGCCGCGATTTCACTTTCTATGATTGGACCGAAAGACATTCCAGAGTCCTTTATCGTGAAAGGCACATCGCCCCTAATCCGGAGATCGTGATGATAGGCAATTCCATAACCCATTACTGGTCAGGCGAACCGAGCCACAAGACCTGGCACGCTGGCGTGGATTCGTGGAACGACATATTTGCTGACCGAAACGTCATCAACTGCGGCTACGGCTGGGACCGTCTCGGGAATATGATGTGGCGTATGATGCACGAGGAGCTGGACGGCTTCTCCGCCAAGCACATCTTCGTGATGGCCGGCACGAACGACATCTACAGCCGCACTGAGGAAGCCATTGCCGAAGGAATGGTCGGACTTATTGAATATATCCGTGTGAAACAGCCGACGGCCCGCATCCACATAGTCCACATCTATCCTCGCAGAAAGGCAATCGATAGGGTTGACAAGGTCAACGCCACTGTGGATGAACTGCTTAAGTCAAGCGACCTCACGAACTACGACATCGTGGACGTGAAGTCTGTCCTCACCAAGGCTGACGGCAAGTTAGACGAATCCCTCTTCAGGGACGGACTCCATCCGAATGAAGAGGGATACCGCAGAATCGCGGAAGTCTATCGTAAATATATTCAGAATTAATTACTTTCCGTACATCTCCTTGCGGTTCGCTGATCCGCTCGGAACCGGAGCCTCAGGGTCGTCGATTGTGGAATCCACAGTTCTGGCGACCTTTCTCGTCACATTGGTTTCAAGGAAGCGGATCTGGTCTGCGAACGTCTCCACCATCGAATCCGCGATCTCGTGCTTGTGGTCCTTGAAGCGGAAAGCGTTATAGACATAACCATTTTTCTTGAATATCTTGACGAGCTTGTCCGTGCCGGCGAACACCCAGTTGAACACCCGTATGTTCCCGTAGTTCACGACCTTGTCGGCCGTGCCGTGGAAAAATGCGGTCGGAGCCGGAGTCTGCGAATATTTCGGCATCCCCTCGCGGGACAGGATCGCCCCCGAGAACGACATCACTCCGGCGTAACGGAATCCTTCGGGCAGAGCCTCCGTGGCTTTCCCGTTGCAGAGCATCCACTCGGTCTCAAGAACGGTCATCGCACCGGCTGACGATCCGCAGATCACCAGATTGTCCGGATTGACTTTCAGCGTCTTGGCGTTGTCGATGATGTACTTCGTGGCGCTGAACAGATCCTCGCTGGCGATTCTGACCGAGTGGTAGAACTGCTTGACCGAGCCTATTCCGCCCTTTGTCTTCACGCCTTTCATCCCGAGGCGGTAGTCGATGGTGAGCACCGTGTAGCCTTCGTCGTTGAGCATCTTGAACCAGGGAACATATTCCTTGTGGCTGCGCTCTCCGCCCTTGAATCCGCCTCCGAAGACAAATACGATCGATGGTTTCTCGTTGCCGTTCAGAGTGGTCTCGCTTCCGGTCGTGGCGAGATATTCATCAAGGAAAAGTGAGTTCCCGTCTTTCACGGCGAATTGATAGGTGCCCGACGGTGAATATTTTTCCTGAGCGTTAGCCTTGCCGCTTGTCAGGAATCCGGTGATGATGGCGACCAGCGCCATAAATTTCTTGAAGATCGTGTTCATATTCATTAAGATTTTTGTTCGTCATCCGTGGCTGCGATAAGTCTGCGGATCGGTTTGAGTTCGGAGAAGAATCGTGCCGCTATCACTCTGAGCACTGTGTAGGCCGGAATGGCTACCAGCATTCCTATGATTCCGCCGAGATGCCCCGCCATCAGCAGCACTATGAATATCTCCAGAGGGCTGGACTTGATGCTGGTCGAGTAGATCAGAGGCTGGAACAGGAAATTGTCCACCAACTGGGTGCAGATGAAGACGGCCAATAGTGTGATTATCACCATCATAAAGTCTGGATAGACTCCGATGGCGGCGGCGCTGCTGTATTTCAGAACGATACCGAGGATGGTTCCGATGGCTCCGCCGATCCACGGCCCCACGTAAGGGATCACGTTCAGAAGACCGGTCATAAAGGCGATTCCGACGGCCGGGTAGAATCCGATCCTCGCTATCAGCCAGAGTCCGAGGAAGTTGAGAAGAGCCACGCCGAGGACTTCGACCATCAGTCCGACAAAATAGCGGGTCAGAAGATGCTCGATGTCTCCGATGGCGCTGATGGCTGTTTTCTCGACCTTGTCAGGCACAAGCGAGCCGACAATCCTGCGGAAAAGGGTCTCGTCTTTCACGAAAAAGAATCCGATGAACATCACCGAGAACAGACCGATGCCGAAGGAGCCTAAGGCTGAGGCCACGGAGCCGACGACTGAGGTCACGGAAGAAAGGTCGAAGGCGTTCTTGATCCAGCCAAGCACAGCGTCTTGGAGTTTGAAGTCTCGTCCCATGGATGGCAGCCTGTCGATCAGCCAGACGTTCACCTTGTCGAACCAGACGGTGATCTCCGAAGCCTTGAAAGAGGCGGACTGGAGGTTGCCGGAGACATTGGTTATGATGCTGGAGAATACAGGGATGATCTGAGTCACTATTCCCAAGAATATCACCAGAATCAGGAGGAGTGAGACTATCGCGGCCAGCCAGTCCGGAGCACTTTTGCCTTTTATCCTTATGTGCTTCAGACCTTTCATTATCGGCCTTCCCAACAGGGAGACCACCGCGGCTATGATAATATAGACCAGCACGCTCCTGAAATACCAGCAGAAGGCTGCGGTCACGGCCGCCGCCGCAGTCCAGATTATGTAACGGGCAAGTCTGTCCGTGCTTCTTTCCTCGTTCATTCCTTTTCTTTTTCTTGTATTTACAAATGTAACAAAATTTCCGTAATAGTAATGTCGCTTCGATGCTTCGGCAAACTCAGCAACCACAGGCTCCGCGACCAGACGGTCTCGGTCGCAGAGCCTGTCGAAGCGACTTGCAGAACCAGAGAAAATTACTTAATATTGTAAATTATACTTTGAAAAACATTTATGGAAATAAGAATATCCGACGAACTCAACGACATAATCCGCTATGCCAAGGACGAGGCGATGCGGACCGGCAGTTACGGCATAGGCCCGGACCACTTGTTCCTGGGAGTCCTCCGGCACGGCGACAACGCCGCCTTCAGGACAGTGACAGGCCTGGGAATTGACGCTGACAACTTCAAGCGGTTCATCGACAGTCATATATTCACAAACGAACCGATCCCTTATGCGGAATCGGACAAGATCTCGTTCACCCGTTACGCCCAGAACGTCTTGAGCATCACCGTTCTGGAGGCTTCCAAGCAAGGCGTTACCGAGGCGAACTCCCTGCATCTTCTTCTGGCCCTTTGCCGCACGACCGAGAATTATGGCCAGGCCTATCTGCGGCAGCACGGAGTGGATTACGGTCGTCTGTTGTCGTATATGCGTGACGAGGGGATGCTGGGTAAGGATCCGGTGCAAGAGGATGACAAAAGTGAGGATGACCAGCAGGAGACCAATCAGGAATCCAAACCGGAGAAGAGCGTGATCGAGGACTTTGGCTTTGACCTCACGAAGGCCGCCGCCGAAGGAAAACTGGACCCCGTTGTCGGCAGGGAGACCGAGATTGCCCGTGTCATAGAGATCCTTGGGCGGCGCAAGAAGAACAACCCGATGCTTATCGGCGAGCCCGGAGTAGGAAAGTCCGCGATAGTCGAAGGGATCGCATTGAGGATAGCCGGTGGAAGCATATCCCCGGCCTTGGCCAAGAAACGCCTGATTTCCTTGGATATAGCCTTGGTTGTCGCCGGAACGAAATACCGAGGGGATTTCGAGAAGCGCCTCAAATCGATAATCAAGGAGGCAAGCTCAAACCCGGACATAATCCTGTTTATTGACGAGTTCCACACTATTGTCGGAGCCGGTGGCGCGCAGGGAAGCCTGGATGCGGCCAATATCCTGAAACCGGCCTTGGCCCGCGGCGAGCTCCAGTGCATCGGAGCCACGACTATGGACGAGTTCGCCAAGATTGTTGAGAAGGACGGGGCTCTTGACCGGAGATTCCAGAAGATTGTCGTGGAACCGACTGACATCCAGCAGTCCATCACGATTCTGGAGAACCTCAAGCCGAATTATGAGGATTTCCACAAGGTTGCCTACAGTGATGAGGCCATAGAGGCCTGCGTCCGTCTGACTGACCGTTACATCACCGACAAGTCTCTGCCTGACAAGGCGATAGACGCTCTTGACGAGGCTGGCTCGATGATCCGTCTGAATCTGACGAAGGACAAGAGGACGGGAAATATAGTTGATGCCGAGGACATAGCCACGGTCGTCTCGAAGATGACCGGAATCCCTGTCAACAAGGTCGCCGAGTCCGAGGGCAACAGGATAATGAAGATGAAAGGCAGGCTCCAAAGCCGAATCATAGGCCAGGACGATGCCATCGAGAAAGTCGTGCGCGCTATCCAACGGAACCGAGCCGGGCTGAAAGACCCGAACCGCCCGATCGGCACGTTCCTCTTCTTCGGTCCGACCGGAGTAGGCAAAACCCAACTCGCGAAATGCCTTGCTGAATATCTTTTTGATTCTCAGGAGAATATGGTCAGAATCGATATGAGTGAATATATGGAAAAATTCACCGTGTCCCGTCTTGTCGGAGCGCCTCCCGGCTATGTCGGCTACGAGGAGGGCGGGCAGCTCAGCGAGCGGGTGCGCAGGAAACCTTACTGCGTAGTGCTGCTGGACGAGATCGAGAAAGCCCATCCTGACATATTCAACATTCTGCTTCAGGTGCTTGACGAGGGTCGCTTGACGGACAGCAATGGCCGCGTCGTGAGCTTCAGGAACACCATCGTCATAATGACCTCCAACGTCGGCAGCCGCGAGCTTGATGAATATGGCAGCGGGGTCGGCTTCGCCACTTCCGGGAAGAGCGTCTCGAAGAACCGTCAGAGTGTCTTGGAGAAGGCCATCAGAAAGTCTTTCCCTCCGGAGTTCATCAACAGGGTGGACGAAAGGATATTCTTCAACGCTTTGACCAAGGAGGACATCGAGAAGATCATCGACATCGAGTTGAAGGATCTCCGGTCCAGGGCGGAGGAGGCTGGCTATAAGTTGGTTGTCACCCCTTCCGCCAAGCGCTTCATCGCTGACGCCGGTTTCGATCCGGCTTTCGGGGCGAGGCCTTTGAAGAGGGCCGTGATGAAATATGTCGAGGATCCGGTGTCGGAGTTCATCATCTCCGACAGGATTCTTCAAGGCAGAAGGAAGAAGGGCTCTTCCGGGCTCAGGACTCTCCGGGTCGGCCAGACGGCGGACAAGGAGAACACCCTCGTCTCCTTGAAGGAAGAGGAGACTGCCTTGGCTGTCAAATGATTATGCGTTCTTGACGGCTCCCTCGAACTCCAGTCCCATATCACCCATTATCTCCATAAGGGCTGTGAACGATGATTCTGACGAGATCATTGAGGCGAGCTTTTCGAGATTATATTCAGTGTTTCTCATAACATTGTGTTTTTTGTTTCTGATGCAAAGGTAGTGCGCGCTTGTGCCAAAACGCTGTACAAGCGCGAAAATATTTTTCATCGGGAACGGAGGCTTCGGGCACTGTTGTCTCTCTCGGTTTTTTTTACTAATTTTGCGTGTTTAACTATAATGTATTCAACATCGGAATATGGATATTGAGGAAAAGAAAGAGGAAGGCCAGACCGGCATCATCGAACCGGTTGAGATTGACCACGAGATGCGTACCGCGTACATCGACTATTCGATGTCCGTTATCGTCTCGCGTGCGCTGCCTGATGTCAGGGATGGTCTGAAGCCTGTGCAGAGAAGGGTTCTGTTCGGAATGGACGGCCTCGGCCTGTCATATTCAGGGCCTACACGTAAGTGCGCCAAGATCGTCGGCGAGGTGCTCGGTAAGTACCACCCGCACGGCGACTCCAGTGTGTATGACGCTCTCGCCAGGCTCGCGCAGCCTTGGAACCAGCGTTACCCTATGATTTTCGGTCAGGGTAACTTCGGATCTATGGACGGTGACCCTGTCGCCGCCATGAGGTACACCGAGGCCAAGCTTCAGAAGATGACAGACGACGTTCTTGCCGACATCGACAAGAACACTGTGGATATGACCCTTAACTTCGATGACACCGAGGAGGAGCCGACAGTACTGCCTACAAAGGCTCCGCTGCTTCTTCTGAACGGTTCGTCTGGTATCGCCGTCGGAATGGCCACGAATATGGCTCCGCACAATCTGGGCGAGTGCTGTGACGCGATCTGCGCCTACATCGACAACCCGGACATCGACACGGACGGGCTGATGCAGCACATCAAGGGACCTGACTTCCCGACCGGAGGCATCATAATGGGTGTCAGCGGGATCAAGGAGGCCTACGAGACCGGCCGCGGCAAGGTTGTCGTGAGGGCCAAGACCGAGATCGAGGTCGCTGACAACGGCCGTGAGACCATCGTTGTGACCGAGATTCCGTATATGGTCAACAAGAAGGAGATGATCGAGAAGATCGGCCAGATGGTCGAGGACAAGAAGATCGAGGGCATCACCTACATCAACGACGAGACCTCCCGCGAGGGTGTCCGCGTCGTCATCAGGGTAAAGCAGGGCAGCAACTCCAGCGTTGTGCTCAACACCCTGTTCAAGTACACCCAGCTCCAGTCCAGCTTCGCGTTCAACAATGTCGCCCTTGTCAAGGGCCGCCCGAGAACGCTGTCCCTCAAGGATATGATCGCCAATTTCGTGGAATTCCGCCACGATGTCATCATCAGAAGGACCAGGTTCGAGTTGGAGAAGGCTCAGAAGAGGGCGCACATTCTGGAAGGTCTGCTGAAGGCCATCGATGTCATCGACGAGATCATCCACATCATCAGGCATTCAGCCAATGTGGACGAGGCCAAGGCCGAGTTGATCTCACGGTTCGAGTTCACGGACGCCCAGGCGACAGCCATTGTCGAGATGAGGCTCCGTCAGCTGACCGGACTGGAGAGGGAGAAGCTTCAGGCTGAATATGACGAGCTTGAGAAGTTCATCGCCCGCTGCAACGAGATTCTCGGAAGCGTCGAGGAGCAGATGAAGGTCATCAAGGCTGAGACCATCGAACTCAAGAACAAATACGCCGACCCGAGAAGAACCGAGATCCGTCCTTCGGCCGAGGAATTCAACCCGGAGGACTTCTATGCCGACGAGGATATGGTCATCACGATCTCCCACCTTGGCTACATCAAGAGGACCCCTCTGACCGAATATCGTACCCAGGCCCGCGGCGGAGTCGGAATG
>OHNM01000135.1_pt1 | contig 16906 bp, 18 predicted proteins | sample 1569661 | NCBI WGS metagenome assembly OHNM01 (sample SAMEA3879508, study PRJEB24766) | human gut metagenome | biome: human-associated habitat; feature: feces | place: USA | collected 1985/1987 | reverse complement strand
CGGTAGCCTGTGCAATGTCTCCCAGACTGCGGAATATCGGGCGCACCTCGTTTGCCCTGTTCATGTCCACATCTGCGCCCAGAAACGCCTGTACCGGGTCAATGATAACCAGCCTTGCGTTGTTTTCCCGGATTGCCCTTGCTATGCGCTCATCGGCAAGGGTCAGCGGTGTGTCCCTATCGTCAATGACAAGCACTCTTTCAAGGTCTGCTTCCGCTTCCATCAGTCGGGGCTTGACGGTATCGCCCAGACCGTCCTCTGCGGTCTGGTAGATCACGTTGAAGGGTTCCATGCGCTCCATGTTGGGCAGCAGCTTTCCGTTGGTGCAGGCAGCGGCAAGGTGCATGGCAAAGTAGGTCTTGCCCTCGCCCGGATTTCCTTGCAGCACACTGAGTTTTCCAAAAGGCAGATATGGTTTCCAGAGCCATTCCACCGGGGTCAGCTCCACATCGCTCATGCGGATGATCTTCACCGTTTCCGGTTTTGACGGCTCTTTCAGCACGATGCTTTTGAAATAATTGCGGTTCGAAATCTCTGCCCGGTGCACCAGAACATCATTCCAGTCCTTCATGCAGGGCTGGATGCGGGTCACGCTCACGGTGTCCGGCAGCAGCGCTGCCAGACGCTTGCAGGCATCCTCTCCGGCTTTGTCTGCATCCAGACAGAGGAACACCCGCTCCACGTCCGGGCGTTCAGAAAGAAACTGCCGCAGTGCCTTGCCCGACACCCCGCCCAGCGACAGATAATTGTGCTGCTGCCAGTTTTTCGGGAACAGCTCGATGAAGGACAACAGGTCGATGGGGGCTTCAAAGACCAGCAACTGCTTGTCAGTGCCACGGTGGGCAAAGCCAAACGCCTTTTCTGCACCGGCCGCATCCTGCCGAAACTTTTCCCGAATCCCACGGCTGCTTGCGTAGCGGGGATGCCCGTCTGCATCCCGCCCCACAAAGACCACGTTGTGGTGGGCGGCGTCCTCGTAAATATCTCCGGCGGCGATGAAGAAGTTCACCAGCGAGGGACTGAGTTTCCGCTCCTGTGTCAGATAGTTCAGGATGTTGGCGTTGGTGACGTTCCGCAGCGGCAGACGAAACGCCGGAGAGGGGGCGGGGTCAGCCTCCGGCTGAACTTCGCCCGGCTCTCCGGTCAGCATCTGCACCGCTTCGGGGAAGGACTTGCCGTAAAATTCCATCACGAAATCCACCGGCAAGCCGCCCTTGCTCTGGCTGTGCCGGAACCATTTGTTTCCGCAAACGGTCAGGCTGTCGTGGGCTTTCCAGCGGTATTCTTTTCCGCTGCGCACCAGCGTTTCGCCCTGTGCCCGGAGAAATTTTTCCAGATCCACCGCATTGGCTTTGTCGATCTGGGCTTGGGTGTAGGTCATGCTGCTCCCTCCTTAAATCTCCTGTGTGTGATTTTTCGTTTCCGTTTTCTTTGTGGTCTGCGCCGCCTTGGCTTTTTCCAGCTTTTTCAGCACCGATTCCTTCTCCGGGGTCTTGCCGCCCGGTGCGGAAAGCTGCTGCTTATTCAGCACCATGTCGATATACTTGCGGATATTTTTCAGGGCGGAGATGTCCGGCTGCAAGGTTTCCAGTTGGGTGCGCAGCTCTGCGCTGCTCGATTGCAGCGCAGAAAATTCGGCATCCAATGCCGAAAAATCCACCGCTGTACTGCCGTTCAGCTTCATCAGGGTGCGGACAGCTTTATTGAAGGTGTCCAGTTCCTCTTTGTGCTGGGCGGCGTAAGCGTCCTTGGTCAGCTTGAAGTTCTTCTTGATAAAAATGTCATGGATGGGCTTCAGCTTGGCATGGACGGCGGCAGCGTCCTTGATCTGAGCGATTGCCCGCATACGGTTTTCGTTCTGCTTCAACTGCCTGCGGAGAGGGGCGGCGGTCTGGTTCAGGTTAGAAATTGCGGTATCCAGATCCTCGATGGTGTTCAGAGAATGGGCTTTCAGATAGTCCACCGCCCGTTTGACTTCCTCAAAGTCTCGGACAGTGCATTTCAGTTTTGCCTTGCCAGACCAATCGCTGCGCTGCTCGTTGCGGAGGTTGAAGTAATCCACCAGCAGGTCGGACAGCATTGGCTCCTTGGCTTGTTCCAGTGCATCCAAAAGAATCTGCTTCTTTTCATTCAGGTCTGCGATCCAGCGTTGCAGCCCACGAATTGCGCTGCGGATGGACTGCATCAGGCTGTTGGCGGCTTGTATATCTCGGTTCAGGTTGCCGAGAAAGGTTTCCACTCCACGCTTTTCCATCTGGTGTGCGGCGGGACCGAGATGCACGGTCGGTATCTGCTGGATGCCCTGTCGCTCAAAGGAGCGCAGGTCAACACGTTCCGGGCGGCCAGCCGCTTCCAAATAGCGGTTGGTGATGGTTTCCCAGCTATGCCGCCAAACCTCGGCGTACTTCTGGTCGTTCCAGTCCACGGTGTTTTCCTTGTGGCACTTCCAGTTCCCGGAAGGGAGCCGGATGCGCTCACCGTTTTCGTCAAGGTCGTACACCTTTCGGGCTTTCGGGAGCCACTTGCCGTGTTCGTCCATTGCCCGGAGCGTCAGCAGAATGTGGGCGTGTGGGTTTCCATCTCCCTTGTCGTGGATGGCAAAGTCGGCAATCATCCCTTTGGAAACAAACTGCTCCTGACAAAACTCTTTTATCATGGACAAATACTGCTCTTTCGGCACCTCCACCGGGAACGCCAGCACGATGCGCCGGGCAAGCTGGGAGTTCCACTGGTTCTCCACGGCTTCCACGGCGTTCCAGAGGGTTGCCCGGTCTGCATATCCGGGCGGCGCATGGGACGGCAGCATGATCTCAGCGTGGACAAGCTCTTTCTTCTTGTTGTAGAATTTTGTTCTCTGGTCGTACTCGCTGAACAGCCGTTCGCCGCTTTGGTAAGCGGCCCCGGCAACAGCGGACTGCCCTTGGCTGCGCTTGACGATGGTAATTTTGAAATGCGGACACGGAATAGGCATCACCCCCGTTGATGATATTTGAATCGTTCTCTTGTAAAAATCACGAACTTATGGTATTATTAGCTTGAATAAGCAAGCAGAAAGTTGGTGAACCGATGTCGGAAAGAAAATCACAACAAGAGTTGGATTTTGAACGGAAACATGAAGAAGATTTGCAGCGGCTGCGTGGATTGCGGTTGATTGATGATGATTTCATGGCTGCGGTGTTTGAAGAACGTGCTTGTGCTGAGTTCCTTTTGCAGATCATCTTGAAACGTGATGACTTGACCGTCAAAGAGGTTCACGGCCAGTACAGCATTAAAAATCTGCAAGGCCGTTCCGTTCGTTTGGATATTTTGGCAGTGGATCGGGAAAACCGTGCATATAATATTGAGGTGCAGCGCAGTGACCGTGGTGCGAGTGAAAAACGTGCACGGTATAACAGTAGTCTGTTGGATGCAAACCTGACTGATGCGGGCGATGATTACGATGCGCTGAACGAAACATACGTTATCTTTATCACCGAAAATGACGTATTAAAGGCCGGCCTTCCAATTTATCATGTTGACCGTACAGTTCGGGAAACGGGAACGGTTTTCAACGATCAGGCGCACATCGTTTATGTGAACTCACAAATCAAGGACGAAACCGCATTAGGAAAACTGATGCACGACTTTTTCTGTACCAACTCGAAGGATATGAATTATTCCATTTTGGCACAGAGGGTTCGTTATTTCAAAGAAGACACGAAGGGAGTGGCAGCTATGTGCAGAGCTATGGAAAAGATGCGGGATGAAACCGAGCATGAAACATCGGTCAAACACGCATTGGCAATGTTGGCAGATGGTGTGCCTTGTGAAAAGGTGGCAAAGTACACCGACCTTTCAATTGAGGAAGTCCGGGCATTAGCTGAAAAGAAATCTGCCTAACAAAAAGATAAGCCGATTGGAAATGTTTCTGTTTTCAATCGGCTTTTTCTATGCGTGTTTTATGGTAGCTGGCAAAAGGACAGCTGCAAAGCAGCGCAAGGAAAATGCAGTTTTCCTTGGGATGGAATCGGGCTGGCGCACAAACGCCAGCTTCGATTTCATCGAGCCGTCTGCAAGACCGCAATTTCACCGGAACGGTGTATAATTGCGCCCTTTATTCTAAAGGGTTTGAAACGCTGCGGCGTTCCTGCAAGTCGTGAATCATCTTTGCAAGTGCCAGCGCAACTTCTGGTTGACGGAACGCAATTTTCAGCAGCTCCATCACCTGATCGTTGGTGAGTTCTTCCGGCGCAATCAGAAAACTTTCCAGCATTCCGGCACGGGTACACAGCCGATGCACACGGGCCTTGCGGGTCAGCTCCGGTATCTGGTGTTCCAGAATTTTCTCCCGGTGCTGGTAGTAGCGCAGCTGCTGTTCTGCTTTGGCTTTCTCGCTGCGGAGATAGGCGAGATCGGTTTTCGGTTGGGTCAATGGCATCACGCTCCTTTTCAAAAGTTGGTTGTATTCGACATTTTTATTGGTTCGTGGTACACTACACACAATCAATGTGAATAGAGGTGACTGCGTTGCTTGCGTTATATCTAAGTGTGCTTGATGATCGAAACTTTGAAGAAGATTTTACCGAGGTGTACAATACATACAAACGGCTGGTTTACCATACCGCTTACAAAATCATGGATGATTCGTATCTGGCAGAGGATGTGCTACAAGAGGTATTTTTGTACGTTGCAAAAAATTTTTCTAAAATTCATCGAGAAAACTGTCACGAACTCGCTGCTTATCTCGTTAGTTGTAGTAGAAGCCGTGCATATGATATGCTTCGCAAACAACGAGAAGAATTGCTGGAAGATGTCCCAAACGAACCAGATGCCGCTCCGGTGCCGGATGATGCAGCAGTTAGCACCGATAACATTGAACGTCTAACAGAACTGATTGGCCAAATGAAACCGATGTACCGTGATCCGCTACGCCTTTTGGCAATGGGATATACAAACCGTGAGATTGCAAAATCGCTGGGATTAACGGATGAAGTGGTACGAACACGGCTCTTTCGAGGACGAAAACTATTATGGAAGGAGATGAACAGCCATGAGTGAGCGGACAGACATTTCATTTGATGCGGCTTTGATGATGGCACTTCGTGCAGATGCGCAAAGAGAACTGGATTCGCTTCCAACGCCAAAGCAGTTTGAGGAAATCTACCCAGATACGTCCCAATGGGACGAACGAATGACAGAGGCCTTAAAGAAGAAAAAGCACCACCCAGTGTTGAAACGAGTACTAATTGCGGCATTGACACTCGTAATGCTGACGGTTGGTGCTCTTGCGGTCAGCGCTGATTTCCGCAGGGCAGTCTATACGATGATTCAAAAATTTCTGCCCATTGAGATGCAGCTGACTTATCAGGTGGATGGCGAACCGCTGGAGTGGCTCCCGGATGGATACAGCGACCATTATGTGCCGAACGGCTTTGAAATGGACGATGTGCAGAAATTTGAGCGAGCAGAAAACTTTTTACATGTTTACTCGTCAAAAGAAACAGAGGAAAGCTACACTGTCCGTTGTTCAATTATCCAGCCGGGGCAGCAGTCCCTATTTGATAATGAGCATACAGTGTACGAAACCGTAAAGGTCGGAGAAGCAGATGGTGTACTTGGAACCAGTACGGATGAACATGGAAAGAATGTTTATACTCTAAGTTGGGAACATCGGGGGATTACACATACCGTTATGGGAAACATTCCATACGATGAGATTATGAAAATTGCGGAAGGTATCCGTTAAGAAAGCTGGACACTTGTGAGAGTTCACAAATGTCTGGCTTTCTTTTTGTCTGAACTTACAAAGATGGAAAATTTGAAAAAATTTCTCCTGAAAATTGAAACGAAGCGGATGCGAATTACGTTGATTATACAAAGGCTCTTGATGGGAGCAAAAAAACGGAGGTGTATGTCTATGTCGAAAAAGCGTTTGTTGTCCATTGTTGTTTCAGCGGTGATTCTCTTGAGCTTTGCCTGCACCGCAATGGCCGCTGAAAAGTCTGAACGGTATGTAGGCGATAGTACGGTCAACGGATCTATTTACCAAACATACTATCAGGTTGATGCCCAGACTCGAACTGGAGTAAAGAAAATCAGCGTTTCAGGCGTTCTCTATGAAAAGGGAACAATTGGAACATGGCAAAAAGTAAGTAGCTGCTCAAACAGCAGCACGACCTCAACCTGCATGGTGAGCAGTAGCTTTAACACTAAGCCCGGAAAATCTTATAGGCTTGAGTATTCTGCGACCTTTAGCTATTCCGATGGACGGAGCGAAACCATTACCGGAAGTACCAGTAGATAAGTGGAGTTTGTTATATATTTCAGCAAGTTAGAAAGGTGTGAGGTAATTATAAAGGCGAGACCAACGCGAGTTATCCGATACCTAGCTATAGTCGCACTGTGCTTGCTTTTGGGCTTTATGCTTGGAAGAAAAAGCAAATATGAAAAACGAGATTATTTGAAACAATTCAAAATTGGAAAAGCAACATACTCTGAATCGTTGATATATGAGGCTTATGGCGGATTGCAAAATGATGGGATAATGTTAGCGGTATACTACGATGTGGATGCAGCCAAAATTATTCATCAACTCGATTCATGGGAGAAAATTAATGATTCTCCAACCATATCTTCTATATTAAAAAATGTGTCGTCATATTTTGGATTAGATTTTGTGATTCCTGAAATTGCAAGTGGAAATTTTTTTCTTTATGATAATAGTCAGCATAAGGAACTACGCTCGGAAGCCGAAATGAATACATTGCTTTTACATTCTGAAGATGTGAATTTTAGTCTCGTTGTCTGGGATGATGAGAAGCACACAATTTATATAGTAGAGTACAGAATTTAAGGAGGTTCGTTATGAAGAGGTTCGTATCATTAATTCTTTCAGTGTGTTTTTTGTTTTCGATAAATACTGTGTCTTATGCTGCTAACATAAGCAGCCGTAAAGCTAGCAATCCTGTTATTCAAAGCATGAATGATAAGTATCATGTTGATTTTTCGGGAATGTCGATAGATGAATTAAATAAGTTTATCGATAAGATGAAAGATGAAGATCAAACACGCGCATCTGGAAATTTGTTAAATAATACACAGCTTGCATGGTTGGCAGCTGCGCAAATTGCACGGGATAAGGGATATGAATGTGCGGCTCTTATGGTTGAATTCTCTGTATATAATATTGACTATTCTGAGAGTGTGACGGATTCTTCGACGCCATTGCTTGACAAGTTAAACACGACAACAGTTTTTAATAATTATAAAAACAAAGTACTTAATAGTGGCTTGAAAGATTTTAGTGGAGGAAGTTGGTCTTTTACAATTCAAAAGTCTGATAATGCAGATTTATTCTATGCATTGCATAGGGTAAGCACCTCTGGAACAGGCTTCATGATTGGTAATTCTATAATGTATTACTTGATTACCGTTCATGACACATTTGATTTTGCATATGACAACAACTATGACGACTTGTTTACTACTACAGTGAACAATTGGGCTTGGTTGTGCCAGCAGACGCATGTGTTGAATCCCATAGAGATAAATCTTAGCACGGCTATTGGATAAAAAATCAGTGGTATTTATTTTTTTGCGAAAGTAAAAGTTGAAATCTAAAATAAGGATGGCTCTAACGTATGAAAAATTTTACGGAGGTGTTTCCAATGCAGAGCAACTGATGTATAAGAAATCTTGTGTATACTCTAAAAGTAAAGAAGGAAAATTAAAATAGCTAGTGAAAAAATATCTCGTAGAATTTTTTTGAAAGCAAGTGGGATTGTGGCTCTTTCTTCAATGGAGCTTAACTCTGGGCTGACTGCTTTTGCAGATAATCAAAGTGATGGAAGCAAATCTCATATCGAGAGATACCATAGATACGATTTTGATACAAAAGAAGAATCTATAGAGGAAATTATAGTTGAAACCAATTCCTTCACGGATGGAGAGACAACTGCAGGCTATTTTCCAAATGGAAAGATTTCGGATATTGATCTATCCGATCTGTATGCGATTATCGGAAGCAATGATATCACTGTTGTTGATAATCCAACGGCAACACCATATTGTAGTACGGTATGCCTACAGATAACGACCAATAATGGAGGGACAAATTATGGTTCTGGATTTATGATTGGGCCTAATGCACTTGCAACAGCAGCACATAATCTATACAGTATAAAGGAAAAAGCCTACGTTAAGTCGGTAAATGTCGCACCTGCTCGATCTGATAATAGTAAACCTTTTGGAAGCGAAAATGTATCGGCAAGTTCGATGATTGTTAGTGATTCTTATCTTGCTGGAACAAGTTCGGAGGATTGGGCGATTATTACGCTCAAGAATAATTTAGGAACGAAAACGGGATGGCTTGGGTTACATTGGCAGTCTAGCAATTATTCATCATCACAGTTGGTGTATGCTTATGGCTATCCGAGCCAAATAAATGGTGCCGATGCGAGATATCGGATGTGTAAATCTTCTGGGTATATTAGAAGTCAGACTTCAAAATATCTCAAGGGCGATTGGGATTTGACAGGTGGCTTTAGTGGTGGTCCTCTTGTAGAATATATTTCTGGAGCTGGGTATGTAGCTATCGGAATCCATAAAGATGGAAGCACAATTGATGGTTCTTCATATCCAACTTCTTATACAGGGGCATTGAGAATAACACAATCGCTTTATACGCTGTTCCTTTCATACAGAGGTTGATAAAATGAAATGCAAACGGAAGATTATGGTTGGCATAGCATTTGTGGCAGTGGTTCTCTGCATTCTATTTCAATCGAATACATTCGGAAGAAAAAAATCGGAACTTATAATTGAAGAAGTTGACCTGAAGAACAATTGTATTTATGCGACTGCAAAAAATCAATTATATGATACGGATGACAATTATATAATTTATGGCGTATCAAACTACTTGAAAGGAAATCTTCAGTTGTCGTATCTTAAAGAAGGCGAAAGCATTCTTGTGATATCAAACGGTAAGGTGTTGCTATCAGATCCGTATCAATTTGATAAAATATACAGTATTCAACTGTTGCAATAGCGTTTCATTTTCTCAATAAATAATATAAGCTATTTACAGCTGCCTCCTCTGTTAAGTGGTGGTGCAGTGCTTATTCTCAATAACGATGCGATTGATGAAAATGATAGACCTTTTAGGAATTTAGAATTTTCTCAATAATCAAGCCACCCAAATGGCAAACTTGAAATCATCGAGAGATACATAAGATATAGGGTTGAATCGACTTTCGTGTCGAAAAAACAAGTGCTAGAAATAGCAAAATCCATTGAATTTTAGAATGACATTTATAAGAAACCAGTAGATTTGCCTGATATTTGTGATTTCTTTGACCGTTGGGCCATTGATTTTGCACTACATTGATTTTGCACTACTATGAGCAAAGGAAAAACTTAAAATAAGCCAACAACCCGCCATTTGCAGCGACTGCAAGTAGCGGGTTGTTTGGCCTATTTAGAGGTTAGTCTTTCAGTTTGCCATGGTCACAGCCAAGTGAGAGATAATGCTCAATCTCACCACTCAGCACAAGCTGGACGCACTCCAAGGGCTTGTTGTATAGTAGCCAATCAAGTTCAGCTCGCTGTGCCGGGGTATTGCCGTATTCGTCCTCGATGGCAAGGCAGTCAATGGCAATGGCAGAGCCATCAGCGAACTGGGCTTCCGCTCGGTTGGTGTCCATATTATAGTGCCAAGAACGTGCTTTTTGAGAACTATTCTGGTCAAAAATTCGATTTTGTTTCATTTGAATGCCCTCTTTGATGCTTTTATGATTTAGTTTTTTGACGAGATGAGGTCTCTTTTTTCTTTCTCTTGAGTCACCTAACCGCACTACCCTGCATCGCAGCTGTTCACGATGCTATCCACATCCGGGCGGTGCATCAGCTTTTGCAGGATGCCAAACTGCTTTTTGGTGGACGCAGACACCAGATACTGCCACTTTTGCGGCAGAATGGGCAAATCTGCGATACTCCACTTGACGTATTTGGCATCGTAGATGTTGGGCGGTGCCAGTTCCACCAAGTGCCCCACGCACCAGCTTACCAGATAGCCGTTGCCCTCCAGATAACCGTCTTTGCGGTTGGTGGCACCGAGGACTTTGGCGTAGGACATGGCGACGGACGGTTTTTCCGCCACGATCAATTTTGCGATAAAAATCCCTCCAATCTGTTTCGGATTGCAATATGTACGGCGGCAAAATGCCGCCTTAAAATCAGATGGGTTCGGTATCCTCCTCGCCGGTGTCCTCCGGCTCGTCCTCGGTGGGAATCTCAAAATCGCCCTTGTCCTCGGTATAACCTGCATCGGGGTCGAGGGCTTCTTTTTCTGCCTGCTTTTTCTGCTTCTGCTTCGCAAAAACGTAGAAGCCGCCACCTGCCGCCAGCGCAATCAGCACGACCACACCCAGAAAGCCGGATGCGATCTTTGTGACCTTGTTTTCCTTGGGCGTTTCCGTGCCGGATGCTGCCGCTTCTTCTGCGGCTTTCTTGGCTTCTTCCTCGGCTTTCAGCTTATCCTGTTCCGCCTGCGCCGCCGCTTCTTTTTCAGCGGTATAAGCATCGGCAGCATCTTCCTCCATCAGAGCCAGAAGGTCGGCTTCGTCCACAAGGTTCATAAAGTGAACGGTCTGCTGCCCCTTGGCGTTGCGGTCAATCACCAGATAGAAAGTCGCACCCGACTTCGACACCAGCGTAATGAACTGCTGTCCGCTGCCATCAGAATAGTTGGTGTGGTAGTCGTCCACCAGCGTCAGGTTGCCCTCCGGGGTCAGGGCACCAGAGGTTTCGTCCGTGACGGTGACAACATCTTCCTCCACCACTTCCGGCAGAACAGGCTGCTCTACGGGGGCAGCTTCGCCCTCAAAGGCAAAAGCGGGAGCCGCCATGCCAGCGCACAGTGCCGCCGATACCAGCAGCGCACCCAGTTTCTTAATCTTCATCTGCATCGACCTCCTTCTCAAAAGTTGCACCCACGGCAGACAGCGCAGCCGGGGTCGGGGTGGCGGTTGCCGACTGCCGCAGCAGGGCGGCGAGCTGTTCCGGCGTGACCTTTGCAGTTCGCACCATCTCGTTGACCTCGGCGGAATCCTCCTCCTGAATGCGCCGCTCCAAAATCTCGATACGATTGTTCAGTTTGATGCGGCGCTCCTTCTCTTTTTCCAGCATCGCCCGCAGCTTATCCGATTTTTCGCTCATAGTTGAACCCTCCATTTCATTTTGAAAGTCGCCCAAAACCGGACAGGTATTTCTGCCAGTAGGACGAGTGAATATCAGCATACTTTATGGGGTCTCCGGCAGACACCATCTTGCCGTTTCCAAGGTAGATGCCCACATGACTTTTCCCCGGTGTATCATACGTTCCCTCGAAGAAAACAAGGTCACCGGGCTTTGCTTCGGCTTCGGAAATGTGTTGGCTTTTCTGCCAAAGACCGTTGGCTGTGGTGCGCCCTACATCATAGCCGTTCTGGTTATAAACCCAACAGACATAGCCGCTGCAATCAAACCCGGTTTCCGGGGTAGAGCCGCCCCAAACGTAGGGTGTACCAACGTATTTCTTGGCCTCCGCATAGATGGCTGCAAACTCGCTGTCGGTCAGGGCTTCTGCCGGAACCTGATAATCAATACCCGGTGCGCCGGAGCCATCGGAGCCACCGGACGGCAGACCGCCGTTGAACAGGTAGGGCCGACCGCCCAAGGTGTCCTGAAAGATCTCGTACCGTTTCCACTGGTCGTTGTCCAGTTCCTCCCGGATAACGACTTCCAGCCCTTTATTCACCAATTTGGTGTGGAAGATCTTGTACTCGTAGGGCACCTGCGTGGGAACCGGGATTCCCAACGGGCTGATGACCCAGACAGTCATATACCGTATTTGCACCTCCACCCATGTGGTCAGCTTGTACTGCTTTTTGAAAGTTTCCTTCAGTTTGCCCTGCACTTCTGACCGGGTGTAGTCGTCGTAGAGTGTGGTCAAATACGAAGTGAGCTGCCACGGGTCATGCTCGATGGGGTCAAGGTGATACTGGTACTCGTTGTAGCCGGGGTGGTCGGTGGGGGTGCGCTTGATTTTCTTATCCAGTTCCTTTTCCAGCTTCTTGTAATCCTGTTCTGCGCCCCGGATGTCCCTGTCCTCGGCGGAGTACATGGTTTGCCCGGACACCTGTGTGCCGCCGGAAAAGAGGATGCCGCAGGAGGAAAAGCCGGACATCACCATGAGGATGAGCAAAAGAAAAACGCCCACGATCACCAGAACGTGTGCGTTACCTTTGGCAGCATTCATCAGCCCCTTTACGGCAGTGCTGACGGCAGTTTTGCCCTTTTCTACCGCCTGTTCCATGCTGGACCGGGCGGCAGATGCACCGTTAGATGCCGCTTTGCCGCCTGCGGTCTGCGCCGCCGTGCCCGACCGGGCGGCGGCATAGTAGCTTTTGTGGATTTCTTGCCGCTGTTTCCAGCGTGAAAGCCAGTTGGAACCGCCCTCACTGGTGCTGGATGCGCCTGCATCTTGTGCCGCAGTCGGCTCCGATGCAGAAGATCTTGCGGTTTTGGAGCCTTTCTTGCCCTGCATCTTGGCTTTCTTCTTGAGTTTGCGGGCGTATCTGTTCTTAGAAATATCCCGGACATTTCCTGCCGCTTTTTCGCCCTCGCTTAAAGCCTGCACACCGACGTTTTCATCCTCGTACTGGTCAACTTCCCGGTGTACCGCAGAGCGGGCGGCATGGGCGGCGTACATTTCCCGCTTCTGTGCCTTGCTCAACCGGCTCAGTTCGTCCGGGGTCAGTTCCGCCTTGCCAAACCGCAGATGCTGTGCCTTTTCCGCAGCTTTATCTGCATCGGTTTTCAGCTTTTTCTTTTTGGGCACCGACTGCTCCACCTTGGTTTTCTTCGGGGGAGAACGGGTCTTTTTGGTTGACGTTTCCTCTTTAATGTTCAGCTTCGGTTCACTCATTTCTGTGCGCCCTCCGAAACTTCACCCAACTTGGTGGTCATAATGCGGTAGAGTTCCAGATCGGTGGGGAAACGGTCCACAAAGGGCAGAATGACATTGCCGAAAAACAGCAGCCCTTCGCCCTCGCCGGAGTGGGTCACATAGGAAAGCTGATGGGGCGAGATGTTGAGCTGCTTTGCGAGGATCTGCCGGTCTCCTGCCGCCTGATTCAGCATGATGATCATGTCACTGTTCTCGAAAATATTCTCGACTTCACGGGAAGAAAGAAGGTCTTTCACGTTCTGGGTCAGCCCCGTGGGAATACCGCCCCACTTGCGGAAACGCTTCCAGATCTCCACGGAATACGCCGCAGTCTGCTCTTCTTTCAGCAAAAGGTGGAATTCGTCTGCATAGTACCGGGTGGATTTTCCGGCACTGCGGTTGGCGGTCACGCGCCCCCACACGGCATCCTGCACGATGAGCATTCCCAGCTTTTTGAGCTGCTTGCCCAGCTGCTTGATGTCGAAGCAGACGATGCGGTTGTGAATGTCCACGTTGGTGTGATGGTTGAAGATGTTCAAAGAACCTTTGACGTAGATCTCCAATGCTGCCGCCACATGGCGCGCTTCCGGTTCGTCCTGCGTCAGCAGGGCGTTGTACAGATCTTCCAGCAGCGGCATATTTTCCGGGGTCGGATTCTCGAAATACTTGCGGTAGACCACATGAACACAGCGGTCAATGACCGTCTTTTCTACCGGCTGCAAGCCCTCTTTGCCGCCCACCACCAGCTCACACAGAGAAAGAATAAAGTCAGCTTTCAATGCCAGCGGATTGTCCTCCTCGCTGTAATTGCTGTTGATGTCCATAGGGTTGATATACTGCGTGCTGGCGGGACCGATGTGGATAACCTGTCCATGCAGACGCTCCACCAGCGGAGCGTACTCTGCTTCCGGGTCGCAGATGATAATATCATCGTCCGTCACCAGAAAAGCGTTGGTGATCTCACGCTTTGCCGAGAAACTTTTGCCGGAGCCGGGAGTACCCAAAATCAGGCCATTGGGGTTCTTCAGCTTCTTCCGGTCCACCATGATAAGGTTGTTGGACAGGGCGTTCAGGCCGTAATACAGGCTTTCTTTGCCAGACTGGTACAGTTCCTGTGTGGTGAACGGAATGAAGATGGCCGTGCTGCTGGTGGTCAGCCCTCGCTGAATTTCGATCTGACAGTCAGCCAGCGGCAGGCTGCTCATCAGTCCCTGTTCCTGCTGGAAATCCAGACGGCACAGGTTGCAGTTGTGCTTCTGAGCGATGGAGCTTGCCTGAAAGACGTTGTTTTCCAGTTCCTGCTCCGTGCGTCCGGTGTTCAGCACCAGAAAGGTGACAAGGAACATCCGCTCGTTCTGGCTCTGCAATTCTTTCAGCAGGGCTTTGGCATCTCTGCCGTAGGTCGCCAAATCCGACGGAATGATGTCAATATCATATCCGGCACGGATGGCTTTCTTCTGCTCCTCGATCTTTGATCTATCGAGTTCGGTGATGGTGTGCTTGATGGTTTTGATGGCCTTGTTCTGGTCAACGGACTGGATGTGCATGGTAACGATCTGGCTGGAATCCATATCAAGGAAATCCTTCAAAAGCTGATCGCTCAGGTCAGAAGCCGTAATATTCAGGAAGCTGACCGCCCCGAAGATGCCGCCCACCTGAAAGGTACGGCTGTTCTTAAACGCCAGCGCAGTGGGGGCAATGGCATCCTTTACGGACAGACCACTGGGCACAAGGTCTTTCCAGTTGAAGTGGAACTTGTTGGCTCCATCCATGTTCAACATCCCGTGCATCAGCCGCAGGCGCTCCGTGCCGTCCAACGGCTTTGCCAGAACGCCCAACCTGTGAAAGTTGTTCATCAGGTCGTTCTGGATGTGCTCCAACCGGGGTTTGACCTGCGCCATGCTGTCGCCCTCGATGCCGTAGGTCAGGAATTTGGTCTTGGTCAGACCGTTGTTGCCCTTGGAAAGCTGCTGCCGCAACATCTGGCTGTACTCGGCTCGCACATCATCAAAGCCATCCTGCTGGTACGGGATGCGGATGGACTTCTCGAAGTCTGCCGAATCGGTGGCGGTATTCACGAAAGACAGTTCAAAGTGGATAGAGCTGTCGAAAAAGTTGAGAAAAGAGCACCATTCCTCAAAGATGGCGGTCTTATCCTCCTGCTGCGCCAACTGATAGTTGATATCCTGATACTGGATGGTGCGGGTGTAGTAGCCGGGACGGACACGGCAGGTACCGTCCTCAAACATCCGCTGGAACGGAATGCTCTCCTGTGCCGTGCGGGGCACTGTGGGCTTGGGCGGCTTTTTGCCGTCCTTATTCTTTTTCAGAAACGGAATCATGGGCGTCATCTCCCTTCACAAGCAGTGCATAGTAATTGCGGGTCTGGTACGGACGCACCTTCGGGCGAACAAAGCGCGCCTGAAAGTAGTACCGCAGGATCTTTTCGGCGGGCTGACCGTTCTTCTGATACATGGCCAGAAAGAACATGGGCAGCATGACCGCCATCATGCCGAGGGTAGCACCGGAATTGCCAGCGGTGTCCCGCAGAACAAAGAACAGCGGCACGCCTACGACTGCCGCTGCACCAAAACAGATAAGCTGCCGGGCGGTCAGGTTGAAGGCTACTTTGGACTTCACCTTGCTGAAATCGCGCGGCACGGAAATATAAGCTGCCAAAATTTCACCTCCGAATCAATGGGCACCCAGCAGAGTTTTGGCGACAGAGCTGGTCTTGAACAGCGAGAAGCAGAGCAGCACGGTATACCCCACGATGCTCCAGATCGAGTTGATGGCATCCCCGGATATTGCAACATTCTGGAGCAGAACAGCGTAGATCGCCACGCAGATCAGAATCAGGAAACCCTGAAATCCCAGCGCGAACAGAGAACGAAGATAGTTCTGTCCCACATGGGATTGCTCGTGGTTGCCCCATGTTGCCATGGGCACCGGGGCAAGGCTGACCATCATGTAGATTTCAATCATTCTTCCGTAGACGATGACGAAAATCACGATGGACAGGATGCGCATGGTGATGCCGATGAAGAAGGACTGCAAAAACAGCCCGAACAGGGGACCAACGTCCATCTGCATCAGGCTGGATTGCAGCATGGACAAGCCCGATGTCGTTGACCCTTGTGTTGCCGGAAATAATGCCGCTGGAATTTGCCACCACCTGCTGCGTCACATCGAACACCGCCATGATGATGTCGAAAGTGTTGGAGATCATCCAGACCGAAATGGCAGTTTTGAAGATCCATTTCATCAGCAGCGCAGGTTCAAATTGTGCCATGTTGTTATGCTGGGTGATCATCTCAATCAATTCATAACAGGCAATGAAGGTCAAAATCACGCCTGCAATGGGCAGCACCACATTTCGAGAGAGGGCTTCAATCATGGCAAAAACTCTCGGTTCAAAACTGGATGGTTTGGTGCCGACCTGCTGTGCGATGTTGCCCACTTGGGTGTTGACGTCATCAAACAAGCCGGAGAGATTGGACATGATCGCCGCTGTCAGCAGTGACTTGATCCAATCGGAGATTGCTTTGAGAACAGTTTCCACTCAGCGCCACCACCCATCAAGAAAAATGGTTGATAAGGGTCTTGAGCAGGTTGAGCAGAAAAATAAGGTGAGTCAGAATCTGCATAATAGCACCGTCCTTTCAGTATAAAGGTGAATATTCGATTTGCAATGCGTTTCCTCCTGTGATAAGAATCCGTTTGCCACGGAGGGGCTGGAAACACTTGCAAGTAAATATGTACGGGGCGGCAGACGCCGCCCGGAAAAGATTAGCCGAACAGACCGCTCAGCAGGGGGATCAGGGTGATGCCAATCAGGGCAACACCGCCGCCAGCCATGAGCTGTTTTATCCCCAATTAGGTGTAAAACTCTGCTCGATGGCGGGCGGCGGCGTACAAAAAATCTATATGGTGTTTTTA
>OHNM01000127.1_pt1 | contig 17388 bp, 19 predicted proteins | sample 1569661 | NCBI WGS metagenome assembly OHNM01 (sample SAMEA3879508, study PRJEB24766) | human gut metagenome | biome: human-associated habitat; feature: feces | place: USA | collected 1985/1987 | reverse complement strand
GTTTCTAATACGGATAACGATAAGTTGCCAAATTATTATATGAGTTTGTAATATACATACATTTTAATGCTAATTGAAATATCAAATTATAAATATCAAATTATGATAACTATTAATAACAGACGAGATCTTGAGCAAGCACTAAAACGTAAGGAGAGTCGTATAATCATTGTTGGTTCACTTGCTGATGAAATTCGAGAAAAAGCCAAATCCAAACAAAAGAAAAAGAAAGTAGCAAAAGTCGCTTCTGCTGCTGCAATTGCAGGAGGAATAATAGCTGCACCTTTTACTGCCGGAGCTTCTTTAGCGGCAACAGCCGCTGGATTGACAGTGGGAACCTTGACAATATCCGCAGCAGAGTTGGCCATCATTATAGGAGGTGCCGTCGCAATGTACGGTCTTTCAAGGGGATATACTGTTGAATTCAAACCTGATGGGACTATTAGATTGACTAAAAGATGATGTGAAGTGGATTGTAGTTAAGTAATGTTGAAAAAACAAGTTGTATCAATCGAGATAATTAGGGATTGCTCTTAAAGTCAATTTATTACAATTTTAAGTGATGCGGGTTATTATTTACATCTTACTTAAATCAGACTAAATGAATGTTTTTCAAATACCCCCTAAACGCATCAAGCGCGTCAATGGACAGGTCCTCACTCCCGAGATGTCCGTGACTGTGACAATGCACTTTCATCTTGGCACTCCCTTGACCGATGGTTCGAAGGAGGTTGCAGAGGCTTATATGAGAAACTACGGATTTGATTTCAAGAAGACTTGCTGTAATGCAAACGACTTTGATTTCAAGTCGTTGGGATAGTTTTTTTTCATAAGGGTGTGGCTGGATGGAGTCCTCCAATGTAATAGAGATTTTTAACGAAGTTATTCGTATCCTCAATACGAATGAGAAAATTCGTGAGCAATATGCTGCCGATATTAAAGCTCTAGAAAATAAGAGGGATGCTTCTATAGGAAATACATACCGCATAGGTGTCATTGGGGTAACTAGCAGCGGTAAATCAACTCTAATAAATTCCTTGATGGGAGAGTCTGTTCTTCCATCACGTGCTTGTCCGTCATCCAGCCAATTAGTTCGTTGCCATTATTCAGAAGAGAGAAAGGTTGTAGTATACTTTGAGGATGGTAAAAAGCTTGTGCTCTCTGGCAAGGATTGTGATCAGAATGCTATCTCATTCTATGCCGATGAAGGGTTCAACGCCAATAATAAAGAGCATGTCAAGGAGTTGGAATTGTGCTCGCCTAACTTTCCTTTAGGTAAGGATGTCATCCTTGTTGATAGTCCAGGTTTAGATGCTTTTGGATACGAGGGGCATGAGAAACTTACGATGGCCAGCCTCTTGCCTACGGTTGACTTATGCATCCTTGTTACAACCTGTAAGACAAATTCCGATCAAAAGCTCCAGTCTGTTCTTAATACGATTGCAGAGAATTCTACATCCAATATGCCGGTGATTCTCGTGCAGAATATGATTGATTCGATTGTCCCGAGTGCTGATGGACTGAAAAGTGCGAACGATATAGCAAAAGATCATAGGCGCAGATTGCAACGAGTTGTCGATTCATCAAATCTCAAAGATAAAGGAACAGCAAGAATTGTCCAGTATTCCGCCCAATGGGCTTTAGAGGGTAGGACGACAGATGATGATGATTTGCTTTCCAAGTCGAACTACCAGAAACTTGTTGACGCAATAAATGAAATAATTTCATCAATTCGTCCTATTGTAACAAAGAGCAGATTGTTAAGGGCAAAAAAAGAGATTGATAGACTTGCATCGGATGCCAAACAAGCAGCTGGAGGCGATAATTGCATTGTATCCTTTCAGGAATCATTTAAGTATGATGGTTTTGAAGAGGATATTGAAAATTATATATCCAATATAAAGAGTAATCTCGCCTCAATTATTTTAGACACAGCAGCACTTTGCGAAAAATATATGAGCCTTGGCCATTTTACAGAAAGTACTGTATCTAATGTGCGGAAACAGATATCTAATATAGAAGATAGACTGATATCAGAATGCATAACGCGGAAGAATTTTTTTCTGAAAAATGCGAAGAACTGAATGTCGAAAAACGGGATATAACTGTACCGGTAACTCTATCTGGCATACGTGTCCCTCATTTGTGCCAGACTACGATTAGTGAGCGTGTAAAAGAGAAGGGAGTCATGGGATTCTTTAAAAGATTGAACCCCTTTGGCGGAACAGATTCCGGTTATACATATGTTCAGCACACACACATACTGATGATCAGGCTACAGAGCGACTCATTATCGATTATATACTTTCTACTAAAAGAGTATTCAAAGAGTCCTCTGATAAGTTTGAAAAGAGGTTAAAGGATATTCAAAAGCGATTTGTAGAGGAGATTGAACTCAGAAGACAATCTTTCAAAGCTCGGCAGAACAAGATTCTTGAAGCTCAGCAATATAGTGATATTTCAAGAGATTTGTCTGGTTTATCGCAATCGATAAGATTTGACGAAAGAAGAGATGGTAAGACAATAAATGCTCCGGTTGAAAGGCCAGAAGATAATTTGGTAGAGATAGAATGTCCTCTTTTTTCATATGCTTTTTATCAAGTGGCAGATAGAATAAAAAGGAAGATTCATGCTCAGACGATAGAGCGCTTTATTCATTGCAGTCAAAATAACATTCTGATTTTAGGTTGGGATAAGTTTTCGGAAACGGAATGCCTTGATAAGTTTTTCAATTACAAGGTATCAACCGAATCCATTCAAGATGGTCAAGCTCATATTGATGACAGGCTCTCTTTGTTTCATTCAGGAGGCTCTGTCAAGCATTTGAAACTTGGTGGGATTAATGTAATTCTTATACTGGTAAATGCAACTCAGATTGGTTCTGCGGAAAAACAGATATATCCATTGTTGACTACCGGTGTAATTCCAGAAGCCATGAAGGTCCTATTTGTTGTTCAGGACTTCGCCGAAGCCATAGCAACAAAAGACGTAGGTGGTGTCTTGACTGAATTGAGAGACTTTATAAAGAATGACTTGAATCGTTGTGATGATATCCTTCTGGTTCACAACAACCCGATTTATAATTTGGCTATTGCAGCCATTCAAGAAACTGGACTCTCTCTTCAATCAGATAGTATCTCCATTGCAAGCGATCTTAAATCAAGATTCGGATACCTCTATGATAAAGAGTCAAATAACGTTATTCATGACATGTTGAAATCTTTTGAAATATAATATGGAACAGAAGAAACCAATAATATTGCAGGTTGATGAAAGCACCAAGAAGATGATTTCAGAGTTGGAAGGAAGAATCTCTGAAGGATTCGCCGACGCCTTGGGAGAACTGAAAGGCAAGATAAGTTCTTCATCTGATGCTATTGATGCCCTAAGGACAAAGTTGAACAGAATTAATGATATACAAGATTCTATGGATGAGTCGTCCACTAAATCGGATGAAATTAAGCGGGGCATAGAGAATCTGATAAAAATTGTTTCAAGTAAGCTGAATGTAGATGTCAAAGAATATACTTCAGATAATCCTCTTGATAAGCAGGCGACTAAGGGTGATGTCGAAAATTCAGTCCGTGAGAGTCTGGCAAATCTTGAGAACTTGAAAGACTCCCTTACAAAATCACTATCTGGCTTCGGAGAGCGGCACTTAGATTCTTTCACTAATCTTTCATCCTTAATTGAGAACGTTAAGTCGTCAATATCCGTCCTGCAGGAAAAACAGAATGATATGGCAGACGATGTAACTTCAGACTTCAAGAATATCGTTGATACTATTGATACTCTGTTTGCCCAAGGAAAGGAACAGATTTCCAATATTGTAAGTGCAATAACGGATACGGTAAACCAGACCGACTCTAATCTTCGGCAACAATTTGAGAATTCTCAAGCTGAGCAAAAGAATCAATTTGAGCAAAATCAGTCTGCATTAAAATCTCAGTCAAAACAATTGTCTCAGAACGCTGAGACCCTCCAGAATATACAGGAATCGCTCTCTACATCATTTCAAGAAGCTGATGGTAAATTAAAAGATCTGGCAAACTCTCTGGCTGCATCACACAAATCATATAGCGATCAGATGGGAGCCTCCTTTGATTCATCTCGAAATGGTATCAAGGCGGAGTTCGCACATTTGAATACGATAATCTGCGAAAACGAGGAGAGGTTGATTGCGAATACCAAAGCGGCTTCAGATAGAATTACGAATAACGCTTTGTCCGCAAAGTCTGAAATCCTCTCTGACAATCAGGAAAAGGCATTTCAAACGCTGTCGTCAATCAAAGAGTTCCGCGAATTTGTAGATAACAGAGTTACCTCTGTCGAGAGAGAATGTTCTGCAATTTCAAAGGACGTGGAATCCTTCAAGGAATCTATGGCATCAGAGGTGTCAATCATAAAGGAAAATCAAGAGTATATCCAGAATACGTTAAATGAGGTGTTATATCACTCAATTCCATTCTGGAGATTTAAAGCTCGCAAGGCAGTTAAACAATTGAAAAAACAATAAGGTTATGACTTTACAGCAATTTGTAGACGATAAACTCGTCGAGATACTTGACCGGTATTCAGTCCCGGGACAGGAAGTTGGAGCATCTCTCAAGGAGGCAGTTTTGCGTTCTGATAACAAGGAATTGATTATCCCGGTTCTAGGCATGCAGGGCATGGGAAAGAGTACACTCATCAATGCTATTCTCAAGGAGGATATAATGCCAAGCGAAGCGGATGAAACCACATGTGTTCCAGTTGAAGTCAAATATGGCGAGACAGAGCAGGCTGAGGTGTATTTTTCTTCTGACACATCGACCAAGATTGTTCATACAAAAAATGAATTGTATGAATATGTGGATAACAACTCCAATCATGGCAACGAAAAGCAGGTATCACGAATCGTTCTCCATAGAAAAAAAGATCTTCTGGCGAAAGGATTGACCATTGTTGACCTGCCGGGTGTTGGTAGCCTCACCAGAGCTAATGAGGAGACAACGAATCGTTATATTAAAAATCTCTGTACTGCAATTTTCGTAATTCCCACGGTCCCGACAATTCGAAAAACGGAAGCCATGTTTATCAAGAGTGTTTGGTCTCAGTTCCCTATTGCCTTGTTTGTGCAGAACAGATGGGCTAATGACACTCCACAAGCGGTAACTGAGAGCGTGCAGTACAATACGATGCGTCTGAAACAAATTGCTGAGCAACTGAATAATCCTTTTGATGAGCACATTATAGTAGTCAGTGCTTATGATGGTATAGCAGGCGAACTACAGCATAATCAGAAACAGATTGATGATTCAAATATATCTGAATTGGTCAGTACAATCTCCTCTCTGTCTGACAATTGGGATATTAGTATGTCAAAAGCTTTAAAGGAAAAGGTTGTAAATACGTTGGCTTTTATCTGCTCCCGCATCGAAGCTAGGATTGAGGCGCAGTCGAAATCGCAGGCTGACAAAATCCGCGAAGGGGAAGAACGTATTGCCCGATTCCAATCTGAAACCGAGGAACTCAAGATTAAACTCAATGAGACAAAGAAAATGTTGAGGGACAAGGAAGATGAAGTGTATGGTTTTGTTAATGAGAAAACAGGCGAATATGCAGGAAAAATAAGAGCCGGCATTCATAATATTATCGATAAGGGTGTCGTAGATGGTGATAAATTGTCCAATGCTTTTGAAGATATTCAGAAAACAGAAGCCGAGAAGTTATTTGACGCTGTTTTTGATTATATCAATGATCTCAAACTAAGTGTTGAGCAGCAGATTGAAAGATACAATCAGATTATCAGTATGGATGACGACATTAATTTTAACACCTCATCGTTTTATAAAGCCAAGAAAACAAAATATGAAAAGGTCCTGACACCGCTAGCATCGGCTAGTGGTGGAGTAGGAGGTCTTTTTGCTGGATCTGCTATCACGGCTAAGTTAACTGCAGCGGGAGCTGCGCTAAGCGGACCTCTGGCTCCGGTTGGGGCTCTTGTTGGCTTTTTAGCTGGCATTGGTATCACTGCTGCTGCCGGTTTTATCGGTAAGAAGGTGAAAGATGGCGTCACAAAGCATAGGGGGAATACTACAAAATCAGAGATAGAGGCCTCAATTTTTGAGTCTGAAGAAACCTTCAAAAAGACAATCTCCTGCAAATTTGAAGTCTTTTTCGATAAATCCTATGAGGCTTTGAAACAAATTCTGCGCAATCGCGAAGAACAATTTGAGAATCTTAAAATGGATGTTGAAGATTCTCAAAAATTTGAAGCGGATAACACATTGAAAGATGATATTAAATTTATAACGAGAAAAATGGAGGAAGTTGCAAATGTTTGAAAAAGTGTTGGCAAAACTTGAGGCTTTGGAACCCCTGATTAAAGCCACAGGAGATGAAAATATAAAGGCTTTGTCCTCTTTTTTGTATGAAAGGATTACACATCCTGACTCATATCTTGTATTCTTGGGAGAAACCAGCAGTGGCAAATCTTCCGTAATTAATGGGCTCTTAAATGAGAATATACTTCCCGTAAAGGCATCACCGTCCACTGCTGCAATAACTGAGGTCGAAATCTCAGCGGAGAAGAAGGATGATAGTTTCTTGGCTATATATAAAAATGCAACAGCCAAGAGGATAAGCAAAGAGCAATTCATTTTGTATGCTGAGAATCCTGAAAAAGACCTAAGTAGACTGCGCTTGACTAAATATGTGTCTAGTGCGAGCCTTAGTGGATTGAGGATTTTTGATACTCCGGGATACGGTTCAATCGTAGAAGAGCACGAGGAGGTATTAAAAGACTTTCTACCTAATAGTGATCTTGTTGCATATGTGGTCAATTATAGAATCGGCATTCAAGATGAGGATTATGTCTTCTTGGGATTTCTCAAGGAATTGATACGTTCGGATGTCGAAGTAATACTAGTGATAAATCGATGCCCAACAGATACCAACGCAGAAGACAGAAGGATTATTGAGATATACAATTACGCTCACGATATTTTAGGTCAGGTCCCCCGATTGTTCTTTATAAAAGATACGCCTCTGTCCGAAGGTGAAAACTATGCGTTACCCAAATGTCCTGAATTATGGTCATACATAAGTCAGACGATTTCATCGGCAGATAGAATAGAAAAACTTGAGAATGCATTTGATGAATACGTAATTGACCTATATGAGAGATGTGATTCCATCATTCAGGCGAGGTATGCTTCGGCTGTCATGTCCGAAGAAGAATTTAATGCCATACTAGAAGTGGAGAAATCAACGGCAAAACGCATCCGTAGTGCAGTTGATTCAATGATCAATCCGACCTTTGACAAGTTGATCGCTGATTTGCCTGGTAAGATAGAAAGCTCAAAAATTGAGATAGTCAATAGATTGAATTCGGATATAGACAGCGAAAAGACAGGGCAGATGGAGGAAATGATTGCATATACAAATGCACATCTTCTTCCTTATACAATCAGTAACGTATGCGGAGAGACAATTACGGACTATGTCGATGTAGTCTTGACCGATTTGAATAATAGACTAGATGACTATATTCAAAAAGAAGTTGTAAATTTCAGCAATGAAATTAACGTTAGAATCAATTCGAATCTGGATGCTGCGGTTCAAAATGTAGGTGCAAAAGTTATCCAGAAGTTAGGAACAGGAGCCCTGGGTGAATATTTCATCCAATTCGGAGGGGCTGGTGGCGCAAATGCCGGAATTGCGAATGCCGCATCACATCTTCTTAAAAAAGTTGGGGACATTTTCGGGAAGACATTCTCAAGAGAAACGCACAATGCACTAAAACATGTTTTGAAGAGAATAGGTGCGACATCAATGAAGGCAGTTGGAGCTGTTGTTGCTGCCGTCCTTGAACTTGCTTTCGTGGCAATTGAGTACAGTACTTGGAAACGTAAGCTTAAGAAGAGTGTGGCCAAAGGTGTTGACAAATGGGGGGAAGAGACGAAAGAAGGAATTGTCAAAGATGTTAATAAACTAAGGGATATGAATATAGAAACAGTCCTAATGATAGCAGATGAAATAGAGAGCTCTTTTGACGAAGAAAAACCACATAATGCTGAGCAATGCTTGAAGGATGTAAAACTTTCTGAAATGATAGGAAGAACAATACGAAATAATTAAAAATCAATAGAATATGAATGGATTTCAAATGGAGGACGATCAGAATGTAATCGTCGAACATCCAAAAGTTGAAATTACTAAACCGAATGTTGACAATCAGCAGGTTGCCACGAAGACAAAACTTGATGTGGTATCCGAAGGTTTTGATAACATAATGAAACTTGCGACCGAGATCACAGAAATTAAGAAGATGAAAACCCAAGGTGAACTTATCCTCCAGAAGATGGATAAGGATCGTGAACTTCTTATGACCGAGGCGCAAGCTTATGCGGAGAAGAAGAATGCAGACACAAAGAGTGTTGTTGACCGCATGAACGTGATTCGTGGTATGATGCAGGATTTTTACGCTCAGAGCAACCAGCAGATAACCGGAGAGGACTTCCGTGTCATCATCACGGAGATAGTCAACCAGATGGGTCGTGTCGAAAATGGACAGTAGCGACATCCTCAGCCTGTTGATGGCTGCTTACAAAGATAGTGTTGAGCGCAAGTTATTTAATGATTTGCGTTCAGGAATGAATGAACTATTGGCGGCTGAGGCAGATTCAAGACGTGAGAAGGCGGCCGCCGATATAATACAGATGGCTAAACTGAAGACAGCATTGCGGAAATTTGAAATGACCTATTCAAGTATTAAGGATGATTTCGGCAAAGTTGACGCTATCGATGATTATATTGCGGACGTGCAAAGGCAGATTAAGGCTATGTCGTACAAAAAGAATTGCCATAGATAGTGCGAATTTCAGTGATGACCACCTACATATTCTGGAGCATGCTCACCTAGTTCAAGTCGCATAAAAGTTTCAATATAAACTGAAGCGAGACTTCTGTTCCGATGCCCGATTCTTTCCCTGGTAGGCATGGAAAAAGAATCAGAATGGCACAGACAGCTTTCAAGTGCACATTGATATGAGCGTGCGATGCTGGCGGCAGAACTGCGGTGCAAACTTTTCCGGAGCATGCCCGGTCAGCCTACAGATTGCTGGTAGAATCGGGTTCTATGCCACAATTAGTAACCTACGGGAGCGAGCTTCTGCGGATCAACGCGCAGAAGAACAGTATTGAATATTCATCGAACGGTGGCAGGACTTGGCTTAACAGGTTCTGCATGAGTTCGGTGGGGACTTTCAGGGATTTGCTGGTGATGGGGACGGAAGTGTTCGCGGCCACATCAAAGGGGCTTTATTGGTCCCGGAACAGCGGGGCGACTTGGACTATGCGGTACAACAATTCCGGGGTGGGGGAGTTCCTCTCGCTGGCGACCGACGGAACGGCGTTGCTGGCTACCACCACAAAGTAGGTGATATAGTTAGACTTGCCTCTGAAATAAAATTATTGGGAGATAACTGAAATTAGAGGAGCATTCGTCACTTGTATTGAATGTTCAGAAAGTGGAATGACGGGAAACATGAAGACAGTTTTTGAAAGATGATATTATAGAATACATCGGCCAGTTTTGATTATTCATAAATAAAAATGAGTTGGAAATCAAGTTGCTATTATGCTTTGGATGTATTTAGGTTGGAAATTTACTAGTAAACAGATAATTGTAGTATTTTAAACAAAACGCTTATTTATGGAAAGAACGCTGTATGATCTCTCTGATGAAGAGTATGAAGATTACGAAAAGAATCCTGATGATTATCAAGATGTGACTGATGCTACCATTGAGGATAGTATGGATATGATGTTTGGTGATGAATATCCAGATGATTAGAATATGAAAAAGACTCAATCGATTCATATTTGGCTTATTGGAGACAATCCATTATGCCACAACTGGTAACCTGCGGAAGCGAGTTTCTGCGGATCAATGCGCAGAAGAATAGTATTGAATATTCATCTAACGGGGGGAGGACTTGGCACAACAGGTTCTGCATGAGTTCGGTGGGGACGTTCCGGGATCTGCTGGTGATGGGGGCGGACTTGTTCGCGGCGACTTCCAAGGGTCTGTATTGGTCGCGGAATGGCGGGGCGACTTGGGTGACGCGGTACAATAATTCGGCGGTGGGGGAGTTCCAGACCCTGGCGACGGACGGGGCGGTGCTGCTGGCTGGTACGTCCAAGGGGCTTTTCGCCTCGCGGAACCAGGGGATGACCTGGGAGCGGCGGAGGTAGGAATATTCACGATTCACTGGAGACGGTTTGGAATATGTTGTCTTTTTCGGAGAAGTTGGCCATTCGGCTGAGGACCGGGTGGTCGGATAGGGTTTTGTCCAGCATTGGCTCCCTGGAGGAGGCTGGGATCTACATCCGGGCGGGGCTTAGGGAGGCGGTGGTCGGAGGGCGGCCGGCGCTCATCCGGTCGGACATCGACTGGTCGGCGTTCAATTGTAGGAAGGATTGGCTGAAAAGCAGATTGGCGGACTGGGACAGGTGGAAGGACTACAATAATGCCGATCTGATCGGGGAGGGTTATCCTCCGCGTGATTCGAATGGTGATCCGTACGAGCTGCATCACATCGGGCAGCGGCAGGACTCGCCGTTCGCGGAACTCACTTGGGCTGAGCACATGGGGGACGGCAACAACACCATCCTGCACCGGGCCGGCAAGGTGTCGGAGATCGACCGCGGTGAGTTCGAAGATGAGAAATCCGCCTACTGGCAGGCGAGGTTTAGGCGCTTTTCGCAATCGGAGCTTGACAGAATATATTCAAAGAAATAAGTGCCGCGTGGCTCGCTCTGCACCCACTGGCGACGAATCCGCTCCTATTTGTCGCCTAAGAGTGCTGCCCTGCGCCCTTGGGCGACGTTCTCGCCCCTATTTGTCGCCTAAGAGTTCAGCCCTGCGCCCTTGGGCGACGTTTATGCCCCTTTCTGTTGCCTGTGAGTGCCGGGCGACACCCTTGGGCGGCGTTTTCGCCCCTTTTCGTTGCCTGTGAGTGCCGGGCGGCACCCTTGGGCGACATTCTTGCCCCTTTTCGTTGCCTGTGAGTGCTGGGCGACACCCTTGGGCGACGTTTATGCCCCTTTCTGTCGCCTGTGAGTGCTGCCCTGCGCCCTTGGGCGACATTTTGCCCGATTTCGGCCCGATTGCACTCACTGATAAATATTTTTGCGGATTAATGGATTTTGCGTAAATTTGCAGCCTGTTTGATGGCCGTGGAGCTCCAGAAGTCCCGTGAGGTTACGGGCGCTTGCGGCTGAAACTTAATAAAGTTTTGTTTTTTTATGTACGCAATTGTTGACATTGCAGGACAGCAGTTCAAGGTTGAGGCTGGAAAAGAGATCTTTGTTAACCGTCTCGCGGCGGCCAAGGATTCTTCAGTCGAGTTCGACAAGGTGCTGCTCGTTGACTCCGAAGGGCAGATCAAGCTCGGTAATCCTTATGTAAAGGGCGCAGTCGTAAAGGCCACCGTTCTCGATGACGAGGCAAAGGCTGACAAGGTGCTCGTGTTCAAGAAGATCCGTCGTAAGGGATTCCAGAAGCTCAATGGCCACCGCCAGAAGCTTTCCAAGATCCGTATCGATGAAATCGCTTAATTTCTAAAGAGTAACAGATTATGGCACACAAGAAAGGACAATCAAGTTCAAAGAACGGTCGTGAGTCTCATTCCAAAAGGCTTGGACTCAAGAAATTCGGCGGTGAGGTCGTAAAGGCCGGCAACATCATCGTAAGGCAGAGAGGTACTGTCCACAATCCTGACAAGAACGTAGGAATGGGCAAGGATCACACTCTCTACGCACTCGTTGACGGAACTGTTAAGTTCACAAGGAAGAGAGAGGACAAATCCTACGTCTCGGTTATCCCTTTTGAGAACTAAGACTCGGAGGATTGATAATGAAAGAGGGCTGGCTTCGAGTTATCGTGCCTGTCCTCTTTTTTGTTTTGAAGGAACCCGTTTCAGGCTTGCTAGCCTGGAAATGTGTCGGGGAACATTCCTGGCGGCAAGCGGGGACTTCCATTTTAATTGTAATTAAACTATTCGCAATATTATGCTTACACTCAAAACGCTTCGTGACGATCCGCAGCACGTGATCGAGAAGCTGGCAGTAAAGAATTTCGATGCGAGGGCCATCGTGGAAAAAGTCCTCGAACTGGACACCAACAGAAGGGCTCTTCAGACAGAGAGTGACGCTATTGTGGCCAAGCAGAATCAGCTCACCAAGCAGATCGGTGGACTTATGAAAGATGGCAAGAAGGCCGAGGCCGAAGAGGTCAAGAAGGAAGTGGCCGAACTCAAGGCCAAGTCTTCCGAACTTCTCGCCAAGGCCGATGAGAACAACAAGGAACTTGAGGCTCAGTTGGTTCTTCTTCCGAATATGCCTTGCGACCTCGTTATCCCTGGAAAGGGAGCCGAGGACAATCAGGTTGTGAAGATGGGCGGCCCTGAGGTCAACCTTCCTGAGCACGCTCTCCCTCACTGGGAGCTTGCCAAGAAATATGACATCATAGATTTCGACCTTGGAGTGAAGCTCACCGGAGCCGGTTTTCCTGTCTATAAGGGCAAGGGCGCGAAACTCCAGAGGGCTCTCATCAACTTCTTCCTTGACATCAACACAGCCGCCGGCTACAAGGAGGTCGAGCCGCCTATTATGGTCAACGCCGCTTCCGGTTTCGGTACCGGTCAGCTGCCTGACAAAGAGGCCCAGATGTACTATGTAGGTCTTGATGACTTCTATCTCATCCCTACAGCCGAGGTTCCTGTCACCAATATATTCAGAGATGTCATCCTTGGTAACAACGACTTCCCGCAGAAGATGACCGCCTACACTCCGTGCTTCCGTCGTGAGGCCGGTTCCTATGGCAAGGACGTGAGGGGTCTGAACCGTCTGCATCAGTTCGACAAGGTTGAGATCGTGCGCATCGAGAAGCCGGAGAACTCTTACGCCGCTCTGGATGAGATGGTTGCCCATGTTGAGGGCATCGTCAACAAGCTCGGTCTGAAGTACAGGATCCTCCGTCTGTGCGGTGGTGATCTGAGTTTCACATCAGCTATCACCTACGATTTCGAACTTTGGTCAGCCGCCCAGGGACGCTGGCTTGAGATCTCGTCAGTCTCCAACTTCGAGACCTATCAGGCGAACCGTCTGCACCTGCGTTACCGTGACGCGGAAGGCAGGATGCAGCTTTGCCACACCCTGAACGGAAGCTCGCTCGCTCTCCCTCGCGTGGTCGCCGCCCTGCTCGAAGACAACCAGAAGGAAGACAAGATCGTCATCCCTGAGGTTCTCCGTCCTTACACCGGATTCGACTGCATCGACTGATCGAAGGATGTATTAGCAAAGCACCTTTCTTCACCTCTTGCGGTGACAAGGTTTCTTTACGAGTTATATGCCCAAGACAACCATCATAGGAATAGACCCCGGAACCAATCTCCTTGGTTTCGGGGTTATTGATGTCATCAGCGGCAAGCCCGTTTTCGTGGATATGGGCGTGCTGGATCTGCGGAAGGAGACAGACGCATATTCAAAACTCCGTCAGATCTACGACACCGTCACCGAAGTCTGCAAGACCTACCACGGCACCGAAATGGCGCTGGAGTCGCCGTTCTACGGCAAGAACGCGCAGGTCATCCTGAAGCTTGGGCGCGCGCAGGGGGCCGCGATGCTCGCCGCTCTTGAATATGGCATCACCGATATTCATGAATATGCTCCCCGGGAGGCCAAGCAGGCGATCACCGGCAACGGAGCCGCGTCCAAGGAGCAGGTGAGCGTGATGCTCCGCAAGACGTTGAACGTGGACTTCCAGCCGGAACATCTGGATGCCACGGATGCGCTCGCCATCGCTCTTTGCCATTACTACTCGATTTCCAGTCCGCTGGCGAAGGTGAAAGGCTCCGGAGGCTGGGAGAAGTTCATTAAGGACCATCCGGACCGGGTGAAGTGAAGTTTTTTCTTTGTAAGGATTAAACCATCGCCGCGCTTCTCTGTCAAAGGAAGCGTTAGGTTGATTAGTTGAGTATTCCTTATGAACTTAAAGAAATTCATCACTTTTGTCGCCGGCGTTATGTCGGCTTTTTCTTTGGCTTTCGCCCAGGGAGGCGGCACGGTCACATTGTCGCTTACGGATTCCTCCACCGGAGAGGCGGTCGGGTTCGCGACCGTTTCCATCACAAAACCAGGCAATACAAAACCCTACAAGTATGCCTTGAGTGACGACAAGGGAAAGACGGTTTTTGACAAGGTCGCCGTCGGGAAATATGTCCTGAAGGCGGAACTTCTTGGTTACAAGCCTCTGACCAAGGATATTGAGGTCAAGGGAAAGCTGGATCTGGGAGCTTTGAAGATGGATCCGGACAAGCAGGTGCTGGACGCGGCAAGCGTCTCCGCCGCCGGCAACCCGATCGTGATCAAGAAGGATACCATTGAATATAACGCCTCGTCTTTCAAGACGACCGAGAACGATGTCCTGGAGGACCTGTTGAAGAAGCTTCCGGGCGTGGAGGTTTCCGAGGATGGAACCGTCACTGCGAACGGTCAGACAATCAGCAAGATAACAATTGACGGCAAGACATTCTTCCTTGATGACCCACAGCTTGCGTCCAAGAATATTCCCGCGAAGATCATCGACAAGGTGAAGGTCGTGGAGAAGAAGTCCGAGCAGGCTGAGTTCACCGGCATCGATGACGGCAACGATGAGACGATAATCGACCTCTCCATTCAGAAAGGAATGATGAACGGCCTCTTCGGTAATGTTATGGCCGGAGCGGGGCACGATGTCCGCAAGCAGGTCTCTGGCTCCGAACTCTCATCTGGAAACGGTGACTGGCGTTACCAAGGAGCCGGTTTCCTGGGACGTTTCACGGATAAGAACCAACTCAGCGTGGTGATCAACGGCAACAACACCAACAACCGTGGATTCAATGATCTGGCCGGAAGTATGATGCAGGGAATGCGCGGAGGCGGCGGTGGAATGGGCCGCGGCAGCCGTGGCTGGGGACCTGGCAATGGAATCACGACTTCCTGGATGGGTGGTCTGAACGGCAACACTTCCCTGTTCGACGGCAAGATGGATCTGGGCGGCAATTACCTCTACAATAACAACGAGACTTATGTGGAGGAAGAAAGCCGGAAGATTACCTACCTTGACAACCACAATCTCATCTACAACAACAAGGGATCCAACACGACCAACTCCGACGGCCATCGTTTCGGAGTCCGTCTTGAGCATAAGTTCTCGGAGAACACCTCGATTCTTTTCCAGCCTCAGGTCAGCTTCGGCAACGGAGATTTCAATGAAATCTCAGAGTTCTCTACATTGACGGAAAAGGACGGGACGACAACCAAAACCAATGATGGTTTCACAAGTAACACTGGCTCGAATAACAACTGGAGGACAAATGGTTTCTTTCTTTTCCGCCAGAAACTCGGCAAGGCTGGCAGAACTCTTTCTTTCAATGCCCGTTACAATTTCAGCGGTAACGAGACCAATGGTTTTAACCAGTCAAGGACAACTACTTACGATGAATTTGAGGCGGCGGTTTCCGATTCCATCATCAACCAGCGTTTCAATCAGAATCAGGACACAAAGTCTTTGAGTGGTCGTCTCACTTATACAGAGCCGTTGGGCAAAGGTTTCTTTGTCGAGGCCAACTACGAGGCTTCCTGGAACAGGACTTCTTCCACAAAGAATACGTTTGACAGTGGCGTTGTTTCAGGTTTTGACTATAACAATCTGATTTACAATTCTGTAGGCGAGAAGATTAATGAAGTATATTCGAGTGAAATCATCAACCGCTATGTCAATCAGAGAATCGGCGCCAACTTCGTCTACCAGAAGGACAAACTTCGCGCGCAGGCGGGTGTGAGCGCCAATCCTACCGACACCCACAACGAGACCAGCGGCTATGACACTTACGACAGCCACGTCCTGAACTGGGCTCCTCAGGCGATGTTGTGGTATGACATCGATGACAACACGAATGTCCGTGGTTTCTATTTCGGCCGCTCGCAGCAACCGTCTGTCAACCAGTTGATGAGGGTGCCGGACAACACGAACCCTCTCAATGTGTCATTCGGTAATATGTACCTTGAGCCATATTTCAACCACGATTTCAGGAGTGATTTCCGTCACACCAACAAGAAGACATTCCTCTCCATCAATGCTGGAATAGATGGCGGCATCGTCAAGAATCCTATCGTCAACGCCCAGTGGTACGGCACGAACGGAGTACAGTATTCAATTCCGGTCAATGGCAATGACTCCTACAACGGCAGTTTCCGCGTGATGCTGAACACTCCGATCGCGAAGTCCAACTTCAGCATATTCAATATGACGAGAGCAAGCTACTCCAGGTCGTCATCCTATGTCGGCTCATCGAATTTTGATATGGGCAAGTACTATGAGGGAGACAACTACAACGCTGAGAACTTCCTCGCCGACAAGTTCCTTGAGGATTTCCACTCGCTTGACTTCACTTTGAACAAGCTTCAGACAGTCGGTCTCATGGAGAGACTTCGTCTTACTTACCGCAATGACATTGTGGAACTTACCGCCGGTGGCCGCACCAGGATGTCAAAGTCCTGGTACACGATCGCCAACCAGTCCACGAATATGACGTGGAGCAATCAGGTTTCCGCCTCGATGAACTGGACAGTCCCTGGCGGCCTCGGAATCGTGGCTGATGGTAACTACAACTGGTACAACGGCTACACCACCGATCAGGGCACCCAGCTGATCCTGAACGCCAAGATCACGAAGATGCTCTTCAAGGATAAATTCACGTTGGCCCTGAACGCCTATGACATTCTTGATCAGGCCAAGAATCTCTCGGTGTCAGATTCTTCGAACTATCACACGGAGACTTTGAACAACACCCTCGGCCGCTACATCGTGGTCTCCCTGACCTACCGCTTCGGCAACTTCGGTGGCAAAGGCGGCCGTCGTATGGGCCCAGGAATGGGCCGCGGCCCGATGGGTCCACCACCAAGAATGTAGTCCTATGAATATAATTGAATGTTCAAAATTTTCAATCATAACTGAAATTTTTTCATGGTTATAGTCTTTTTTCAACTATAAGTGAAAAATACGTTGAATCAAGGGTTCTGACAGAGTAAGATGCTGTAGATTCCCTATGGCTGGAATAAAAATAAAATTCAGAATTTTGGTCCACCGTGCAAAATTCTGAATTTTCTTTTTTTATTCTGGCCGTCCGGTCAGAAACCTTATTCAGAATTATTCATCGTCCTCCTCCGTTCCGACAAAATTGACGTAGTTGCGCCACTTGTCGATCATCGCGGTCATATCCTCCGGAATCTGGGAATCAAACTGGATCCATTTTCCCGTGCCCGGATGTACGAAACCGAGAGTCTTGGCGTGAAGGG
>OHNM01000120.1_pt1 | contig 17642 bp, 8 predicted proteins | sample 1569661 | NCBI WGS metagenome assembly OHNM01 (sample SAMEA3879508, study PRJEB24766) | human gut metagenome | biome: human-associated habitat; feature: feces | place: USA | collected 1985/1987 | reverse complement strand
AGCCATGTGCTGCCTGCCATGATCAGGAAAATACATCTTGCCAAATGCCTGAATGAGGGTGACTGGGAGAACATACGCTATGATCTGGATATGCGCCCGGTGGAAGGTATAAACGGGGAGAGCAGAACAGAGGAGATACTGGCTATCCTGAAAAGCTACGGTATCAGCAAGGACGGGGTGGAACTGTGGGGAACAGGCACGCCACTGCGCGAATTCTTATGGAGTGAGGAAATGGCGGATGCCAGTGTATTCATCATGGAGCATGTGGACTTTAAAGATACTTACCGTCCCGGCACAAAAGAGATACGCAACTGCCACATCAACATCGGCACGGGAAAAGAAATATCCATCGCCGGCCTGGCTCATCTGATAGTAAAGGAAACGGGATATAAAGGCAGCATTACATTCAATCCGGAGAAACCGGACGGGACCATGCGCAAACTGACCGATGTGACCAAATTGCATGAACTGGGATGGCATCACAAAATAGACATAGAGGAAGGGGTGCACAAGATGTACCAATGGTATCTGGAATATAAAAAGAAATAAAGAACATACGCGTTATGGAAACTCATATCGTTATCATGGCAGGCGGCATAGGAAGCCGCTTCTGGCCCATGAGTACGCCGGAATGTCCCAAACAGTTCATTGATGTGACGGGATGTGGCAAAAGCCTGATACAACTGACAGTGGAACGCTTTAAAGGGTTGTGCATTCCGGATAATATATGGATAGTGACTTCGGATAAGTATAAGGAGACGGTAAGGAAACAATTGCCATCCGTGCCGCCTCATCATATACTGACGGAGCCGGTTGCACGTAACACGGCCCCCTGCATCACATACGCTTGCTGGAAAATCAAGAAACACCACCCGCACGCCAATATCGTAGTGACTCCTGCGGATGCATTGGTTATCAATACGGATGAATTCCGCCGGGTGATAGCCAAGGCACTGCTGATGACAGATCAAAGCAAGGCTATTGTAACCATAGGTATCAAACCTTGCCGCCCGGAAACGGGATACGGATATATAGCCGCGGGAGAAGAGGTGGATCAGGATATACGGAAAGTGGATGAATTCAAAGAGAAACCGGACTTGAAAACGGCACGGCACTATGTGGACGCCGGGAATTATTTCTGGAATGCAGGGATCTTTGTATGGAATGTAAAGACCATAGAAGAGGCTATACGCCGTTATGCACCGGGCATTGCCGAGGTGTTCGACAGGATTTATCCGGAGTTCTATACCGAAAGAGAGAAAGAAACCATAGAAGAGCTGTTCCCTGCTTGTGAAAGTATATCCATAGATTATGCCGTAATGGAAAAAGCGGAACGGATTTATGTATTGCCGGCAGAGTTCGGATGGTCTGATCTGGGTAGCTGGGGCTCATTGCATTCCTTGCTGCCCAAAGATGAACGGAACAATGCCGTTGTAGGCGAGAATGTCCGAATGTATGAATGCAATAACTGCATTGTACACACACCGCATTTGAAACAGGCGGTAATACAAGGACTGGACGGGTATATCATAGCCGAGAAAGAGGGAACCCTGCTGATATGCAGACTGGCAGAGGAGCAGCGTATTAAAGAATTTTCGAAAGCATAAGGAATGATTATAGCAGTTGACTTTGACGGCACAATAGTGGAGCATAAATATCCCGAAATAGGCAGGGAACTACCCTTTGCCATAGAAACGCTGAAAAAACTACAACAGGAACGGCATCGCCTTATTCTGTGGAGTGTGCGGGAAGGTAAATTATTACAGGAGGCCGTGGATTTCTGCCGGGAGCGTGGACTGGAGTTTTATGCCGTAAACAGCAATTATGCGGAAGAAACCCTGGAAAGCAATCATTACTCCAGAAAACTGAAGGCGGATTTGTTTATTGATGACCGTAATCTGGGAGGACTGCCCGAATGGGGGATGATTTACAGAATGATCCATGACAAATGGGGATACGAAGATATTTATCAAAGTTCAGGTAATAAAGAAGAGACTAAAAAGCGAAGCTTTTGGAAGATACTTTTTTCCAAGATGTAGAATCTCCGCTTCCGAATGTAGTGATACAGGCGGAAGCCCATAAGAAAACTAATGTTAGATCAGAGGTAAGTACTGTTATCAGCGGATAACGGGAACTTACGAAACAGTATTGGTGATACCCGCCTGGGAAGGTAGGTATCACCTTTTTTTTGATCTATTCCATCAGTATTTGAAGACTTGTTCTTCTCCGGGTTCTATGGTCATGGCTTTCATTCCTTTCCGGGTTGGAATGTTCAGCACTCCCTTTCCGCCGTCGGACTTGATACGGATCTCTTTCTTATCCATATAGATATGGATATTGCCGTATGGAGTGGGCACGGTTCCTTCCATCCATTTCAAGCCGCCCAGACAAGGGGTGACGGAGTATTCCTCGTAACCGGGTTTGGTGGGTTTTACTCCCAGATAGTATTTGCCCAGCAAATAGATGGGGCTGGCTCCCCATGCATGGCAGAGGCTTTTGCCGTATGGACGTCCGTACATGGCCAGATGCCGGATACCTGTTTCTTCGGGATTGTATTTCTCCCAGAAACTGGTAGCTCCTTCTTTCAACATACCGCCCCAATAGGCTTTCATTTCTTTCATCACCGATTCTTGTTCGCCCAAGGCGCACAGTGCTTCCAGTTCATAGAAACGCATATAAGGAGTGGTGATTTTCAATATACTGTCATTCTGCAATACGGTGTGTTTGATGGTCTGCTGTTTATCGGCATTCAGATAATTGAAGAAGACAGAGAACATATTGGCGTAGCGGGTAACGGACTCACTCTGCTTGCCCTGAACGCGGTTGTGTACCATCGCCTGTTTCTGCTCATTCCAGAAAGCGGGTTCCAGCTTGGAACGTAAAGCGGAAGCCAGTTTCTCATACTTGGTTTTGTCTGCCGTATTGCCGGCCAGACCGGCACAAAGCGCCATGGTTTCCAAACTCTTGCAGAACAAGACTTGCTCAAAGGATAGTTCTCCTTTCTTGTCCAGATAACCGTCTGCCCAGTCTACGAATACCCAGTCACCGGTCATGCCTTCCACCATACCGTTGGCATTGGTGCGTCCCAATACATAGTCCATCATGCTTTGCATACGCGGATAGAGTTGGGTTACAAAGTCTTTGTCACCGGAGTACATATAGTAATCGTAAATACTGAGGAACCAATAGAAGGTGTAGTCCATAATGGTATTGCTGTGGCTGGTCACAGGGTCTTTTCCACGAAGCAGCCAGATGGTACGCTTCACGGTTTCATTATCGAAGAACAGATAGTAGTTCATCAGGTAGCTCTGGATGGCATCGCCACTCCATACCCAACGGTCGCGCTTGATGCCGTCGATAAAGAATTCACGGGTAGTAAGGTGCATGGTGTATGCTCCTACTTCCCAGATGCGGTTCAGCTCTTCGTCATTGCATTTGAATGAGCCCCGGTACTCTTCGGGCAGGTATTCGTATTGCATGGAAACGTCCTGTATCGTTACTCCCGGATCGCAAGTGACATAGACATAACGGAAGGCCTTGCTGTTGTCCAACGTGTATTCATCGTATAGTTTCCGTGTATTCCGGATGGCCAGATCGGTTATCTGCCCCGGCTCTGCCAGCAATTTGTCCAATGTTTCGCAATATTCCGTATCCAAAGCTTCTTCAGGACTTTCACCGTAATAGATATGGATCGTTCCTTTTCCCTTTACCTCTTTCAGAGTGATATAACCAAAGGTTTCTTTTCCGAAGTCGTACAATACCCCTTCTTTCCGGGGAGTGGAGGAAACTGCTTTCATCGGTTTTCTGGCCAATGAAAACTTGGAAGGCAGTTGGGTGGCTCCGTCAAAGTTCCAACACCCTGCATCCATATAAACGGTGGCAGAAGTATCACTGGCTTTTCCGCTTTCGTCTATCCATTCCTTGTCTTCGTAGGTTACTTTCCAGGTCTTGTCCGTATTTACGGTTTTTCCTTTCACATAAATAGTGGGGGGAGTGGACTGATTCCACACTTTGATGTTCAGACTGTGTTTTCCTGCGGGGAGTTTCAAGGTGGAGGGCATACCGAATTGCAGTTTGCCGTCCAACTTCACATTGTATTTTCCTTCGGCGGCAATGAAGATTTCTTCCGGTTCCGCCAGGTCCAATTTCTTGCTGAATTCCACTACCACATAATGGCTGTCCGTTTTCCAGAAGGGAGGGAAAAAAGCACCGCGTTCCGTACGGCGGTTGTTCATCTGGTTGCCCAGCCATATTTCATAATCACCCGGATACCAGATCCAGGTCTGGGCGGAGGCGGCAGCACTCAATGCAAGTGCTCCGACTAAAGTGGCAAGTTTGTTTTTCATAATGGTATCACGTTTTATTTTTCCTTCAAATAGCTATATTCTTTGGGCAGTCCGGCATTTGCCTTGATGCTGTCGTTCACCATCGGACCATTGTTTTCCCATGTATTGCCCGGACCGTTGGCGTTCTTCAGGAACTTCTCTCCTTCCGTCCAGTTGTCCTTGACGGTGATAAATGAAGATCCTTCGTCGGTGTAAAGATAGAACCAATGATTGGGATCGTGTGCATAACCGGGTGAAAAAATGTTAGAAACGCAATTTTCCGTAATCCAGCTATGGGGTTGTGAACCTAATGTATAAATACCGGCTACATCATACATGTGCTTGGCATAGTGATGAATCAGATTGGCGTGCACGCGGTTATTGCGCATACAGTTTACTGTACGTGTCCATCCCCATCCCAGACTGATGCCCGAATAGGATACATCACTGATTTCATTGTGCTCGATATTGATATCACTGACATAACCGGCGCAAATGCCCAAAGTGCCCCAGTCTTCATTAGTCACATCGTTGATGTAGTTGTTGGAAATGGTCAGTCCGGTACAGACCTCACGACGGTCGGCGGGATCGTATGGAAGATGTGTTTCGTGAGCGGCAGGGCTGAAACTGCCCGCTACAATACCGTTCCCGGCAATATCACGGAACAGACAGCCGTTTATATGTCCTCCATCGGTGGCCCATTCATAATCAATGCCTGTAGAGCCCAAATGCTGGAAACGGCACTTCTCGAAATCAATATCCCAGGCAGCCTTGACTACGACTGCCGATGCCGGACGGCCCAACCAACCTTGATTATCCAGCTTATGATTGTTCTTACGAATCATGGAAGGACGGATTTTATATCCGTCTGTCATGTACATACCTGCCTGAAGAGGAACATGACCTTGCAAAGAGGGACGCATCCAGGTGGTATATTGGAAAGCAATATTGTCAAAACGGATGTGCTTTACCGGACGGTCTATCGTTCCTTCCACCCATACCAACGTTTCGATGCCGGGAACTACGGCTTTGCTTATCTTCTCTCCTTTCCGAGGATAATAATATATTTTACGGCTTTCAATGTCGTGATACCACTCGCCGGGTTCATCCAGCAATTCCATGGCATTGGTCAGATAGAAAGCCGAGTTGTGACCATCCTTGGTCACCATAGGACGCGGCCACGGGTGTTCGAACTGGATGCGGCTTTCAGGATGATGGAAACGCACGGCGGCACTGTCTCCCTGTATTTCTACCGACTTGATACGGAGATTTGCCACACACCACATTTCATGAAGGACCATTTCGGCATATCGGGCCTTCTGTATTTTCTTTACGGCAGCGGCAGGTACCCACAGTATAGGAACATCGGCTACCCACAACTTTCCTTGCTTCTTCCAGTTCCTGATTTCCACCCCACCATTCAGAACGGCATTTCCATCCGAAGTGATGACGGTAGGTGAAGCTTCCGTCCCGCTGTCCTCCGGACGGATAAAGACGGGTTCGTACAGATGGTAGTCACCTGCCTCCAAATGAATGGTGATGCCACCTTTTACACTTTCATCATTAAGACGACGAAGTTCCCTTGCCTGACGCAATGCGGCTGTAAGGGTGGCTTTCGGAAAGTCTTTGGTACCCGGATTCCGGTCATTGCCTTCCGGAGATACGAACAAATCGGCTGCTGACAGTGTACAAGCTATCAGCAGCGCGGCAGTGGTTATGAATATTTTTTTCATTTGTAACTAATTAGGGGTAAGTGGTTAGTGATTAGTCCGTGCCAAAGGCATCCATACCGTCATTTCAGCCTTTCCGCGGTTTCCCCATGCATAATAAGGAATCAGACGGATATGGACCGGTTTGTCGGCCTTTCCTACCTCGCGGTACAAGGTATCTTTCCATGATACTTCATCGACCAGACGGGCAGTACCATCCAATGCGACAATCGGACTGCCTTCGATGGTTATTTTTTTCGGAGTCAACCGGATATCGGCAGGTATCAGCACATTGTCTATCTTATGCCCGCCTTCTATATCCATACTTTCCAAACAGTAGACCAACGGGCCACGTTTCACCACTACCTGGTTACGGATTTCTTCGGCCAACGGATTTGCTTCCAGCAATTTTACAGGCATATCCATCACCCATTCCACACAATCCCCTTTCTTCCAGATGCGGTTTACCTCGGCGTATGTATTCGCTTTCCAGGTTCCTTGCACCGGTTCGCCATTTACCTTCAAAGTTGCCTTCTCGCACCAGTCAGGAACACGGAGGAACAAAGAAAACGCTTTCTTCTTTGACGGTTTCGGAGCTTCGGTAACAGTCAGATTCACAGCGCCTTCCCACGGATACTCCGTTTCTTGCACCAGCCCGATCTTTCCCGTTTCCTTCAAAGTTGTAGCCAGTGTATTCGCTCCATACAAATTGCAATATACCGCATTCGGAGTCACCGTATAAGCATAGTTCTGGGCTTGACAAACGGTGCGCAGCGTATTAGGCGGACAACAGAAGCAGCTGATATACTCGGTACGTTCTTTAGGCCAGCGAAGTGTGTATGGCAAATCCGCACTGATGCGCAACGGGTTGGTATAGAAATATTTCTTTCCATCCAGACTGACACCACTCAACACACTGTTGTAAAGGGCGGTTTCCACAATATCCGCATATTTGGCATCGCCCGTCACTTCCAGCATACGCCAGTTGAAAAGCATATTGCCGATATTGGCACAGGTCTCGTTATGCGCCGTACTATTAGGCAACTGATAAGGACGGCCATAGCTTTGGTGTACTTTCTGAATGCTGTCCGGCTCATAGCAGGTTCCATCCGGCGAAGTGCCGTCATACAGCGCACCGCACGCTCCTGTAACATACATCTTGCGGGTCACAATGTCTTTCCAGATGCTGGTCAGGTTTTTCATCAGTTGGTCTTCTCCTGTTTCGGCATACACATCGGTCACACCGGCATACAGGTAATTGGAACGCACGGCATGTCCCATCGCATTGTATTGCTGACGGAACGGAATACGGTCCTGATTATCATCGGTGCCGTTTTCCACCATTCCACGGATATCAATCAGATTCTTGGAAAGTTCCAGATAACGGGGATTCCCTGTAGCACGGTACATTTCCACCACACCCATATAATGGGAGGGACAAATGGCATTTCTTGCCAGTTCCGCAGAAGCGGTTTCATAGAAATGACAGAGGAAGTCCGTCGCTTTTACGGCAGCATCGAATAAAGTAGTCTTTCCGGTGGCACGGCGATGAATGATACCTGCCATCATCAGATGCCCCAAATTGTAGGTTTCAAAATTCAGACGATTGGCAAATGCACCTTTCTCGTCCTCACCGCCTACTTTGGTGCCAATTACCGTCTGTTGCTGTTTGTCCGAATGAGTGTCAATCCCCTTATTCTTTTCCTCGATGATGACAGGGGTATGGATGTAACCGTCCGCACGCTGGGCTTTCACCACATGTTCAATGAAGTGGTCCATCAGTTTATCCAATTCGGGATCTTTCGTGACGGCATACACGGAAGCCACCCCTTCCATCCATTTATACATATCACCGTCATGAAAGGGAGGTCCCCAATGTTCGCCCTCGCAAACACCGGCAGCTATTTCAAAGTTACGGAAGCCATGCGAAACATCGGGATTGTTCCATGTATCCCACATACTTTGCAAGGAGGTATGGCTATATACATTGAAACGGTCGCCCCAAAAGCCATCTGTCCAATGCACGGCATCTAATTCCGTATTGGCCATCTTGGCAAAACGACTTTGGCTCATATCCGTCAGCCCGCCCGACTGGGCAAATGCTCCCGTAGTTACTCCGGAAGCCAGTAAAAGTAGTAGTCTAATGCTTTTCATAATAATCTGTCACTTATTCTTTTCTTTATAAAGGGAGGACGATAATAAGAAACGTTTGTACTCTATTTATAATTATTTCATATTCTGTATCTTTAGAAAGAGCTTTCATTGGCGGATAATGGGAGTCTGTTTTCAAAAAAACGGGTATCTGATTTTTATTTCAGACACCCGTTTTTTCAAATTCTCCAATACTCTCTATCAAAGAATTCCTTTATCCACAATTGTATTATTTCAGTTTGCTCAAATCCAACTCTTTATAAGCCACACGCTGACGGCGCCAGGTATATACGGCATGCAGTTTGCCATCCTTGCCCTGAATGATGGACGGATAAGAATACTGGCTGATGGGGCTGTCTTCCAATGTCATTACATTCTTCCAGTGAATGCCATCATCCGAAACCGCCACACACAACGGTGTACGCGGCCCTTTCGGAGTACCCGGCAATGTGCTGAAATCATTATAAATCAATACATGGCGGCCATCTTTCATGGTTACGGCATCCGTGCCCGAATTATTATTGGGAACATCAAGCAAAGTGACTTTGCTCCATGTTTCACCGTTGTCACTGCTCCATGAAGTGGCAATCTGTGCGTTACGTGTACGGCAAAGTACCTGCAAACGCCCATCCTTATGACGCAAAATGCTGGGCTGGATAGCATAAATAGACTTCTCGCCTTCTCCTTTTATGGCTTCACCGCCTTCCTGATCGTCTACATTGGCCGCATTTGCCTTACGCAAAGCTGTAGGCACACTCATTTCCGCCTCTACAGGACCTACCATCTTCCAAGTCTTTCCTTTATCATCCGAAATTTCAAAATGGATACGCCATCCTCCATCGCCTTCCGTACTGGAAGGACAAATGATACGGCCATCCACATACTCCGGCTTATTTTTAATAGGGCCTAAGAAACCTTTTGGCAACGGTTCACGTTGGCTCCAAGTTTTTCCACCATCTTTAGAACGTACCAGCCAACCACTCCAATCGGCTACTTTCAATCCTATTTTATAGAACAGGATCAGATCTCCGCCGGGGATCTGGAAAAGCACAGGATTCCAACAAGCCTTGCGGCGTGCCCGGGACTTATCCCCTTTAAACGTAGAAGCCACGGGGCCGGCATCCGCCGGAGTAGATTCTGCCGTAATGCCTGCCAAGACAGCCTGCGGATCATCCAGACTAAACACCCCGTCGGCAGCCAGATAAGGTGCACTCCATTCCGTCGCACCCTTCGGCTTGCGACATACCCAGATACAACAATCCGGATTACGCTCTTTAGTGCCTCCAAAGAAAGAGCCTACCAGGTCTCCGTTCTTCAATTCCACAATAGTAGCGCCGTGGCATTCGGGAAAAGAAGCTTGTTCGTATAGGAACTGATCTTCCACGATACCTGCACGGTTTTTACCTGAAGAAGGGTCCATGCTAACCGAAAAATGATAGTTCCCCGAAGGAACACTCCATACGGTAGAGTTGCCTTCCCGACGTACAAAGGTAACGTCCTTGTCTTTTACCGCCTTCTCGTCCAACGTTGGAAGATAAACCAATGCAGTGGTATTGCAGGGAACCGTGATATCCCATTCCAGATGCGTAAGGGTCTTCTTCCAGTTACTAATCATCTTGCCATATAAAGTGTTGTGCGAAGCCTTGACATGACTCAACTCCTGGATGGAAAAATCAGGTTTAAGGATGATTTGTTTGTAAGCGGGCTGTGCCGGATTAAATCCGGCTAAATCACGGAAATACCAAGTCAATAGATCACCCAATATCATCACATGGTTACAACTGTTCATCCAACGATTGGCGGTATCACCGTTCCACAATTCCCAAATGGCAGTAGCTCCCTTTTCTATCATATAGCCATAACTGGGATAAGTCTTGTTGCTTGCCAACAGGAAAGCAACATCGCCACGCCCCATACGGGTAAGCTCACGCATCATCCAGTTCATACCTATCACCCCACTGCTGATATGACCTTTATTCCGGGTGATAATGCCTGTTATTACATTTTTCTCCACTTCTTCCCTATAGGCCTCAGGAACCATATCGAAAGCCAGCGGCAGGATATTGGCCGTCACCGTATTGTTACCATAGAATATGCTGTCGGGATAAAGAACATGCGGCGTTTGTACCGGAGAAGTTCCCTTCTTAACCGTAAGGAAACGGGCGTTGAAGCAGTCTTTGATTTTTGCTGCATCCTTCTCGAATCCTTTCGCCTCATCTTCCAGACCTTGCAAACGGGCGAACTTGGCCAGCATTTGCGATACCTTATAATAGTAGGCTGTAGCAATCAGTGCTCCATCCGTCTTGCGGGCAGGGTCCTGACTGTGAATCAGCTCCGGTGATTCGGGAGGCATACACCAGTCACCGTATTTATCGGCGTTAATCACTCCATCCTCTGTGGTGAACTCACTGCGTATATGGTGCATCCATTTCTTGATAGCGGCATAATTCTTACGAATAGGTTCGATGTTGCCGAACTGTTCATAAACCATATCACAGATTACCGGGAATGTGGACGACCATGTCATTTCCGATGTATAATAATTGTAATAAGCCGGACAAATATCAGGAATACAACCGTCTTCACGCTGCGCTTCACGGATATCATCCGCCCATTTGGCATAGGTGTTTCCATTATTGAACATGAAACTTTCCCCCCACGTTCCCATAGCATGGTCGCCAAGCCAGGGCTGGCGCTCGTCACGCTGGGGACAATCCAAAGGCACTCCTTTATAATTACTGGAAATTCCCCACCAGGCATTCCGATAAACCCGGTTCATGATATCATTGGAACACTCGAAAGTACCGTTATCTTCCAAGTCATCATATACTACTTCAGCAACCAAATCTTCCGCTTTCAGATTTTTATAACCTGTCACTTCTACATATTGGAATCCATGATAAGAAAAACGAGAACTCCAGGAGGTGTTGTTTTCTTTACCGTTGCAGATATAATAATCCGTACTCTGGCTATGGCGGAGATTTTCCACATCCAGTTCCGTACCGTCGTTCTTTACCCGTTCGGCATAACGTATGCAAATCGTATCTCCCGCAGCGGCTTTCGCTATGTTAATACGCACCCATCCTGCCATATTCTGACCGAAATCAATCATATAACGGTCACCATATTGCTTGAAGACAGCCGGCTTCAGCGTTTTCATCACTTTCATGTTGGGAGCGGTATTGCCGCGGAGTGTACCGTACGGCAATGAAACACGTTGCGCTTTCAGCCATTTGGAATCATCATAACCGGGCTGTGTCCAGTTTCCCAATTCCATACGGGCATCGTAAATCTCACCATCGTATTCATTATTGCTACGTATAGGCCCTTGAGCCGTCAAACGCCATTTCTCATCACTGTTGATGCGCTGGATACTGCCGTCGGTATATTCTATAATCAGATTCAGACGCAACTTGGGGTAACCAAAAGTAGGAATCTTATAAGGTTTGTAATTTTGACGCATAGTGTAGAAACGTCCGTTGCCCAGGGTCACTCCGATGGCATTGTCGGCATTTCCTCCGGCAACCTGTTTGGTGACATCAAAAGAATTGTAAAGCACAGTACGACGATAATCACTTGGAGCCGGCGCCAATACCTGATCACCTATCCGCTGACCGTTAATGAACAGTTCGTACATACCCAAACCGCACAAATGAAGGGTAGCGTACTTTATCTCCTTGGCTTGCGTTTTAAATTCCGTGCGTAAATAACGAGAGCTCAAACGGCTGTGTGAATCTTCCCGGTCCCATGCAAACGCAGCGTCCCAACCTATCCATCGTCCTTTCCAATGAATCTCACCTAAAGGTCCCATCCCCCATCGGGCAGGCTCGCTCCATTCTGTCTCACCGCGATTGGTATAGCTTCTCACTTTCCAGTAAACACGCTGATTGCTTTTCAAACGCTTCCCTTGATAGGGAATCCATACGGACGCATCGGATTCCACTTTTCCGGAATCCCACAAATCTCCTTTATCCTGTGCTAAAAGTTCAGGAGAAGACGCAACCAAGATCCGGTAGGCGGTCTGCATCACATTTCTTTGAGAAGATTCCAACCGCCAGCTCATACGGGGAGCAGCAGTATCCAACCCCATGGGATCTACCATCTGCTCGGTACGCAGGCCGGTAACCGAAACATCCGCTGCCTTCAACCACAACGGAAGTGCCAGAAGAATGATTAATAATACTTGTTTTTTCATGATATGCATATTTCTTACTTATTCCATTTCTGTATGGCATCCGGCAAGGCTGTCCAAGCTTTCTGCACATAATCCTTCGCAGAATCCACAACAATCAGAACCTGGTCATTACCGCTCAGATAACCGCTATCATGCTGGAAAGGAGTGACTTTACTGTCAAACTCACCGATATATTCCAACTTACCGTCCTTCGCGCTATACCACCATGCATTCTTTTTCGCACCGCTGATTTTGCTCAAATCGATCTGCATAGGACGTCCTGAGTAATTGTAAACCAGCAAATAGTCATTTCCACGGGTAGCGATGGCACGGTCATAGCGTTCGCCGTTAGTTCCTGCAATGACACTCTGATCGGGCACACGTTCAAAGAAAGGAAAAGTCAGCATCAAGTTCTTCAGATATTTCATCTGATTGAAACCGGGGTCTTCCAAAGCATCCCACCATGCTTTCTTACGTCCGTCGGCACCGAAAGAGGCTCCATATCCGGGACGGATAAATTGCATGATATCATTATGACCGTATGAGTGCCCGAATGATCCGGCAAATACCGACCAATAGGCATAACGACGCACATCGTGCTGATTCCAACGGGTTTCATTGGGATCATGCAGCCCCTGTGGAATGTCTTCATAAATAGGTTCGTCATCAATCACCGGTTTCAACGGAGTCTTTGCCTGACTGGCTTCCACAAAACGCCAGTTATCTTCTTCCGTATTCTCTTCGATAGGATAGTCACCATCACCGTTACGCTGCCCGTAACGACGGTGTCCGCTTTGGAACATATTGAAATCCAGCCATTCGCGGTCATTAAACCAAGTAGCCGACGTGGTACGTCCACGCGGATGGAAAGTCATCAGATGACCTTTGTCTATGCTGCGGATACTGTTTGCCAACGCATCCCATACCTCCGTCTTATTATCACCGCGGATATCCCCTCCTATCATCCAAATAATATTCGGCTCATCCTTGTAACGTTCTGCAAGAAACTTACCGTATGCCACGGCTTCTTTTTCATTCATCAGCCCTTGTTCCACGGGAGTTCCCCAAATACATACCATCCCTATATAGATGCCCCGTGAAGCGGCACTTTTAATAATATAGTCCATGTGGTCCCAATATCCATAAATCCCTTTGCGGTTGATATCTTTGAAATTAAAACCGTCTGTCATGGAATACTGGCCGTAAATATTCATGGAAGGCACACCGTTCAATACCTGCACCTGCACCATGTTATATCCAGCATCCTTGCACTTATTCAGATAGTAAGAAACCTCGTCACGATTCAAGCGTTGCGGCATCAGCCATCCGGTTTCACCCAACCAGAAGAAAGGTACTCCATTTTCATGCTTCAGGTAGCGTCCCTCCTCGGACACCACCAGTTTGCCGTTCTTCCAGGGAATATACGTTTTCGCTTTCTGCGCCGGCAACGAAGTAGAGCAACATAGCAATAAAGCCAATAAGGAAAGTAATGCGTGTCTGTTCATCATTGTATTTTCAAATTCGTTTATTAATTAATTGACAATCTCCAAACAAGAGCTTTTATCAAAACAACAAGGTGTTTAAAAAAGGTCCTGATGTTTACGGAAAAGATGAAGACCTTTTTGACAAATGTCCTCATCTTTTTCAGATTATTCCTACTGCTTCATTTTCTCATATTCAATAGCTGCCAAAATAAAGGAACCTACTGATTTCGGATCGTTCTCTATCACCGGCTCACCTATGTAATAAGCAAAACTTCCATCCCGGTTTCCTTTACCGCCTAATCCTGCAACAGCACAACAGTTGGTAATAGTGTATGAACCATCAGGCTCTTCTTTAATGAACTGTTTGATCAGGCCATTAAAACCACGCTCTGCGGCCGCTTTATACTCCACAGGAATATATCCTTTATTCACCGCTTTACACAAGAAATATACAAAAAGCGATGAAGCGGAAGATTCCAGATAATTTCCTTTACGGTTATTCTGGTCAGTCACCTGCCACCATACCCCTGTTTCAAGCTCCTGGTATTTTACAATGTCTTCGGCCAACGTATTTATAATCGTCATAATGCTGTCGCGTCCTTCGAACTGCGCCGGCATATAGTCCAATACATCCACCACGGCAGCGGCATACCAGCCTATACTGCGGCTCCAGAAGTTGGGTGAGCACCCGGTTTCCTTATTTGCCCAATTTTGTGTCTTGCTCTCATCCCAGCCATGATAGAACAAACCGGTTTTAGGATCATACGTTTTACGGGCAATCAGCTTTATTTGATTCACAATATCGGCATTGACCGTAGTATCCTTGAATACGTTACCATATTGAGCCAGATAAGGAGAAGCCATGAATATACCATCCAGCCACATCTGGTGCGGATATATCAGTTTGTGCCAGAAACCGCCTTCACTGGTACGGGGCTGTTCGGCCAGTTGTTTGCGAAGAGTATCCATCGCCACCTTATAACGCCCGTCTCCCGTCTTTTCATAAAAATCGAATAAAATCTTTCCGGCATTGATATTATCAATATTAAAAGAAAGATATTTCATGGTCTTTATCTTACCGTCGGTGTCTATCAGACTGTCTGCATATATTTTTGCATAATTATAATAGGCAGTGTCACCGGTATGTTTCCATTCCTCCAACATGGATTTCACCACCAGTCCGTGCGTATAGCCCCAACGAGGCTTTTTCGCTTTTTCTATCATCCAAGGCTCAGGGAAACGTTGCATTTCCGACTGAGCCATACGTTCGCTCCATTTGATTTCTTCGGTCTGTTTAGGAGTGGCAGTACATGCACACATTCCACCTGCCAGCAACAATGAGCAAATAATGTTTAATCCTGTTCTTTTCATATTTCTTCTTTTTACTATTTTTCATCCTTACAATCAATGCAAGAATCATCACTTACCTAAGAATATATACTCTTCACCTGCTTTGGTTTCCAGATCATAAAGATAAGTTTTTTTCAACTCAACTTTATTCAATTTCGCTTCTTTATTTATAATCGGCTGTAAGATTTCGGGTATGGCATACAATTTATTCGGATTCTCTCCTTTCGCCTTTCTCAGCCCTTTGCCTGCCAGCGGATTTAAAGAACGCAAACGACAGTTTCCCCCATTACGGGATTTCACCACCAACCGGCTCACTTTACCATTCTTCCAACTCAAATCCAATTCAAAACCTCCACGGGCTATAATCCCGTTCACGCTTCCCTCTTTCCATTGCGCCGGCAATGCGGGAAGTAAATAAATAAAACCATCGTGGCTCTGCATCAGCATTTCTACGATACCCGCCGTACAACCAAAATTACCGTCAATCTGAAAAGGTGGATGGGCATCAAACAAATTAGGATAAGTTCCTCCTTTTTTCTTCTCGTTACGTACGAGAGTCAACTGATCGGTTATCAGTTTATAAGCATGGTCACCATCCAACAGACGGGCCCACAAACATACCTTCCATCCCATACTCCATCCGGTAGACGGATCGCCACGATGAATCAGCGAAGTACGTGCCGCATCAAACAATTCGGGAGTACGGTAAGGAGAAATCTGATTACCGGGGAACAAACCATAAAGGTGTGACACATGACGGTGCACATCCTGCGGATTGTCCCAATCCATCATCCATTCCTGCAATTGCCCCCAACGTCCTATCTGCATGGGCGCCATTTCCTTTAAACGCTGTTCCAAACGGGTGGCAAATTCAGCATCCGTACCCAACAGACGGGCGGTCGTGATTATCTGATTCCACAAATCGAATATCAGCTGGTTATCCAAAGTACACCCGGCAGCCGTAGTCGCTTTCCCGTTACTGCCTGCATGAGTATTCTCCGGAGAATTGCTCGGACATACCACCAACCAGTTATGCAACGGTTCCTTCACCATGATTTCATCAAAAAACTTACCGGCTTCTTTCATGATAGGGTAAGCCGAGCGAAGAAATTCCATATCGCCTGTATAAAGATAACGTTCCCACAAATGACGGCACAGCCAGGCTCCACCCGTAGGCCATAATCCCGACGGAGCCTTGTCTATAGCTCCGGTAACACGCCATATATCCGTATTGTGATGCAATACCCAGCCATCCGCCCCATACATAATCTTGGCCGACTCACGCCCTGTTTCACTCACTTCACGGATCAGTTGTATCAAAGGCTCGTGCAATTCGCTGAGATTCGTCACTTCGGCCGGCCAATAGTTCATTTCAACATTGATATTACACGTGTATTTACTATCCCAGGAAGGAAATAATTTATCATTCCAAATGCCTTGCAAATTAGCAGGCTGCCCACCCGGCTGTGAAGAACAAATCAACAGATAGCGGCCGAAACGGAAATAAGTGGCCACCAGAAAATCATCCTTCGTTTCCTTGAAATTCTGTACACGCATATCAGTGGTTACCCCTGCATATTTGTCTATGCCTAAATCCAAAGAGACACGGTCCATATATTGCTTGAAAAAATCGACGTGTGCCTTACGTGATGTCATATAATCTTTACTTACAGCCCGGCGCAGATAGTTCTTCGCACGCTCCACTTGGTTACCTGTTATATCCTTGTAATTAGTAAAGTTGGTAGCAATGGAAATATAAATCACAGCCTCGTCCGCCCCTTCTATACTCAAGACTCCGTCACGACAAGACCGGGTTCCTCCCTGAGTACGTGCAGTCATACGTCCCTGAAATTCAACCTTCCCTTTGAGTCCTTCATGCCAGGAAGATACGCCCGAAAGGGTAACCTCCTCCCCTTCCGTCGCAACCATCACATCCTGATGCGGAGTAGTAAGATTGGCGTTACAAGTAATCTTTCCGGGTTGGCTGGCAGTAAGACGCACCATAACTACCTGATCGGCAAACGACGTCAGTGTTTCACGCTGATAAGTCACCCCGTCCACCTTATAACGCACGATGGTACGAGCTGAATCCAGGCTCAGTTCCCTATAGTAATCGGAATAACGTGTATGCCCCGGAAAAGAAATATGCAGATCGCCAAACGATTGATAGGGCATACCGCTATTGGTCTTCGCCATTACTTTCTCGGTAGCCAACGTTTGTGCTTCAAGATATTTTCCCTCGAACACCAACCGGCGCACTTTGGGAATATATTCCAACGCATCGGGATTAGCATTATTATTGGGACGTCCTGCCCAAATAGTTTCTTCGTTCAACTGGATATGCTCCACACCGGGATTGCCGAATACCATCGCTCCCAACCGCCCGTTACCCAGCGGAAGCGCTTCAGTCCAAACCTGAGCGGGTTCGTCATACCACAGTTTATATTCC
>OHNM01000102.1_pt1 | contig 18555 bp, 8 predicted proteins | sample 1569661 | NCBI WGS metagenome assembly OHNM01 (sample SAMEA3879508, study PRJEB24766) | human gut metagenome | biome: human-associated habitat; feature: feces | place: USA | collected 1985/1987 | reverse complement strand
GTGGAACGAGGCCGATGCACAAAGATACGGTCTATCCACCAGCAGGGTCGGTAATTCTGCCTATGATATCACTTTAGGAGATACGGCTGTCTATTTATCTCGTAAGACCTATACACAAGCCGAAAGAAACGCTTGCCGCTATGCCATTTTCAACTTGGAAGACAACTATGCCGACACAAAAAGTCCTCTGAAGTTTTTCCCAAGTCTGAAGAAAGCAGATTGTCCTAGCCTATATGCCGGTTCAAATGCCTCCAAACCTTATTCCTCAGCAGACTGTATTGTCTACCGTTTAGGAGAAACCTACCTGATATCAGCCGAAATTGACTGGAGATTAGGCAACAACCAAAGTGCTGCCGAAAGACTGAACACACTTCGGAACCGTGCCTGTAAAGGACATGACCATAGTATGGATATCACAGCTTCGGAAGTTACCCAGGATTTCTTGCTGGACGAGTATGCACGCGAAATGATTGGTGAATGGAACCGCTGGATGACCTTGAAGAGATTCCGTGCTTTCGAAAGCCGTATCACAAAAGCTAATCCGCAAATCACAAAATTCGATAAGAACATTCACTATTTGCGCCCCATTCCCACAGCCGAATTATTGTTGATTGATAACGCTAATGAATATCAGAATCCGGGATATTAACCGGTATGACAAATATAAAAAATAAAAAGACAGCTTGGATAGAATTCACTATCCAAGCTGCTTTTTTAAGAGAGATACTTCACTCACTGAACCATCCCCCTTCTGACCTTAAATTATTCACAAAAGGGCTACCGCAAATAAGTAAACAATAATTATCAGCCCTCTTTCTTTTTGAACGAACCTATGTTACTTAAAATTCAAATATTGCCGGTTTCCTGATACTCCATGCTGCTTTGCAGGACAGAAACGGAAGGAGAACGACATACGTTCAGCCGGAATCAAATAAGGCTGATGAGGATAAGCCCCCCAACTGGTATCACCACCCACTCCCATCTGTTTCAGGTCAATGTTCCATGTCACCATATCCTTGAACTGGATATCGGATAAATGACGCTGCGATTTACGAAGGCCCGGCTCATCTAAATCTTCTGTAGGGAACAGATAAGCACTGGTGCTGACATAAGGCTGTCCGACAACCATCAATCCCTGTCCGGCGGTATCTGTCAGGCTCATCCAACGGACTTCAGTCTTATTACCGTTTTCCTGCGGACGGTCATACGGGAAATACTGATCGGCCACACTTCCCTTGTACAGACCTACATAAGAAGAAGTATTCCGGTCTATATAATTCTCATGAGGACCACGTCCCAGCCATTCCATCTGACTAAACTGCTTGTTCAGTGTAATACTAACCCCCATCCGGGGCAATAAAGGCAATGTATCGTTACCCGGAATGAAAGTACAGTTCACATCCAAATACCCTTTTCCCGAAAAATGATAGGCAACGATAAAATCAGACTCTCCTACAGGCAACTTATAATGAGAAACAACCTCATAAGCTTCTTTACCCAACGCCTTTTGTTTCATGGACAACAGTTTTGCCTGACGCCCCGCATCACGCCACGGACGCAAGGTTTTATTCATGCCATTTCCCATATCATTATCCGTCACAGGACGCCAGAAATTAGGACGTAAAGCTTCTTTTATCAGCTCCGTACTTCCCTCTTTATAAGAAGTCAAGGCACCGGTTTCCTTATCAAAACCTACGCTCAGATTACCGGCTGTAAGTGTCAACAACGAAGCCGCATCATCTGCTACCACCGATGAAGACTGAACCTCAGCAACAAACGGCTGATAAAATGGAAGACTCACCTGGGCATCAGCCAGTTTTGTTCCGGCTTTCAGCAGACCATCCTCATTTTTCAAACTGGCATAGAAATTCAAGAAATACTCCACACCGGGTTTTACCTGTATGGCTGGAAAAGAAGTCTTGAACTTACCCGTCTGCTGAGGAGCCAGGGATACATTATCAATAGTTCCGGTAGCCAGAAGTTCACCATTCCCCTCCAGCTTCCAAGTAAAATTGAAATCACTTAAATCCGTAAAGAAGTACTTGTTACGTAACTCTACCCATCCCTCATGATAATCCAATAAAGAGAATGCTATATTTTGATATACTTTTTTCACTTCATGGATATGCGGCTTCAAGGTACGGTCGGCGGCAATCAGACCGTTCATACAGAAATTGGCAGAACTTGGAGTACCTTTCGGAGCCAGGTCACCTCCGTATGCCCAATAGAATTTTCCATCCGGTGTCTTTGCATACAAGCCCTGATCTACCCAGTCCCAGATATGTCCGCCCTGTAAAGAGGGATATTTCTCTATCACATCCCAATAATCCTGAAGATTTCCTTCACTGTTGCCCATAGCATGGGCATATTCACATAGAATCAGCGGTTTGGTCGGAAGATAGAGAGAATGATTGATCAATACATCTATCTTTTTATACATTGGACAGAAAATATCGGTATAAGGTCCCTTTATTCCGTCTTCCGAATGCACGGGACGCTGTGAACGGTCATTGGCATGTACCCATTTATAGGTAGCCGCGAAGTTACATCCCTCACCGGTTTCATTACCCAATGACCAGATAATGACACAAGGATGGTTTTTGTCACGCTCGAACATACGTTCCGTGCGGTCTATGAAAGCTTTCTCCCATTCGGGCTGGTTAGCTAGGCATTGATCGGGCTTATATCCCATGCCATGGCTCTCGATATTGGCCTCATCAACCACATACATACCATAAATATCACATAATTCATACCAGCGGGGATCGTTGGGATAATGAGAGGTTCGTACACTGTTGATATTATTCTCTTTCATCAATTGAATATCACGCAGCATGGACGCCTCATCTACCACATGACCGTTATAAGGATCGTGTTCGTGTCGGTTTACTCCTTTTATATAGACCGGTTTACCATTTACCAGCAATTGAGCATGTTTGATTTCGGATTTGCGGAAACCTATGTATTGGGAAATGTATTGTTCCGGTTTGCCATTTACACGCAAAGCAATCAGCAATCTATACAGATTTGGTTTCTCCGCACTCCATAACAAAGGTTCTCTCACTTCCTTTTTAAAATGAAGTTCCCGACCGGCAGCATTCCAACGCTTACGCTCATTGTAGATACTTTTGCCTGCTTTGTCCAACAGGCTTACTTCCACTTCAGCCCCTTTTATTTTACCTTCTCCTGCTTTGCCCAACTCTACAAAAAGATGAAAGTCAGCATTCTTGTATTCCCCGTCAAGATCGGTAACCACTTCATAGTCGCGCACATGAGTTTCAGACCGGGCATACACATAAACATCACGCTGTATGCCGGCAAAACGCCAGTAATCCTGATCTTCCAGATAGTATCCGTCACTGAACTTGAAAACCTGTACGGCTATTTCATTCTCCCCTTGTTTTACATACGGCGTAATATCAAACTCCGAAGGTGTTTTGGAATCCTGAGAGTAACCTACTTTTTCACCATTCACCCACACATAAAAAGCAGAAGCCACTCCTCCGAAATAAAGAATAATCTGACGTTTATTCCAATGGGCAGGAATAGTAAAAGTACGTCTATAAGAGCCAACCGGGCTGTTTTCCACTGCAATCAATGGTGGATTCTTCTTTATACCATACCCACTGCCTACATAAAAAGGATAGCCGAACCCTTGAAGTTCCCAATTGGAAGGAACTTTAATATCATCCCAACCTGAAACATCATATCCTTTTTGGAAGAAGTCCATCGGTCGTTCATCCGAACGGGGTACAAAATGAAATTTCCATGTTCCGTTCAAGGATTGGAAGTAAGGAGATTGTGATTTATCACCCTGCAATGCCAATTCTTTAGTGGGGTATCCCATAAAATTAGCCGCCGAAGGCAGACGATTGATATGAAGCACATCAAAATTCTCCCAATCATTATCCGAACGGGGGTATTTGTTTCTACGCACTTCTACATTGTCTGTGCTTGTTTCATTAGCGCTCCTGTTTACCGGAGCACCGTCATATTGGGATTGTGCCATACCTGCCAACGACAAAGATATGGCAATCCCTGTCAATATAGAACGAATTTTCATCATAAATATATCTTTTAATAAATTCGGAGTATCCGCATACTGATTTTTACTTCCACTATCATTGATCCAACAACAATCGCAAAATCAAAGCAGAAGACCAACCAAAGTTGGGTGCATTCAACACTTCACCTGTCAGTGGATTGTAGTTTTCATGAATCGGTCCGTCGGTCATCAGTCCTTGAGCATGTGCCATGAACTTGCGAGTCAGCAAGTCGGCTTCCTCCACATATCCGTAGCGCTTCAATCCGGTTATACCAAAATATACCTGGTTAAACCAAACCGGACCACGCCAATAACCGAAAGTAGGACGCAATGCAGGATGACTTACATCAAGAGTACCTAGCGGCAGGTAAGAGTTGAAATGTTTTTCATCCATCATGATGTTCTTCACACTCTCGGCTTGTTCCGGGGTAGCAATACCTGCCCACAAAGGCAACCACCCCTCAGCCCCCATCACCTTGACAGGTGTACGGTCATTCAAACGAATATCATAAAAGAAACCACTCTCGCTGTCATACATTTTAGTCTGTACATACAGCTTGATTACCTCAGCCTCCTTAGCCAACTGTTCAGAAAGCTCCTGCTTTCCCAAGATAGAAGCCATTTCCGAAAGTGTCAGTTTATCTACATAAAGGAAGGAATTCAAACAAATATTCTCCTGATCCATCGACCAAGCTTTCTCCATCTCATTCTTTAGCATCCGGGTGTCATCAAAACGCACACCGTTATCCATGCCGCTCTCCCAAGCCGCCGCAATCAGTGTACCATCAGTAGAACCATATTCGCAAATGCCATTGTGATCGTGGTCACGCTCAGCATACCACCATTGATGGAACTTATACAATTTATCAAATATTTCGTCCAAGAACGCTTTGTCTCCTGTAACCTTATAGACATTCATGGCTCCCCATGATGCTACAGGAGGTTTGGAGTCGCGCCAATTGTTACGTGCCTTATTATAACCGATAAAATCAGGAACCATACCATTCTCTGCCTGATAATCGAACAAAGAAAGCATTTCACTCTTGGCCCCTTCGGGATTATAGTACACATTACCCGATGCAATTTGCCAAGCATCCCACGACCAACATCCACCGATGAATCCTGTATAGGAAGGGAAACTACAACCATGGAAGATATCACCGGCAGGAGTACGCCAATTGGAGTTCAACGTCATCAATGCTTTCACAGCAATGTTCCTGTAAGCGTTTTCTTTCATATAAGGACTGTCGGCAGACAGTATCCGTTGAAGCCCCTGATTCCAACGCTGCGCATTCTCGGCAAAACATTGATCAAAAGGTATGGATTTTATTGCAACATACTCCTTATCTGCCTCTTCGCCTTTCAAGGTCAGTGTCTGGCTGTATTCCGAAGTATAACTTTTGCCGGATTGCAGCAAATAGTCACTCTTCTCAACAACTTGCAAACTGTCGTTCCCCACAGTCATCACTTCATCGGCTGTATGGAAAAGCACGGTAGCCGTCACCTCGTCTACCGGCGGTTCGTTACGCAATGTGATAATCTGGCGATTGGTTCCCCAACGGCGACCGTAGAACGGATAATGGAACCGAACGCCCTTATCCACCTTAGTGGCAGTAGTATTCTCTTCAAAAACACCGCCACTCCAAGTCAGCGACACATTCAAAGGTGTGTCACTAAGATTTGTAATAACAGAACGTACAAAAGCAGTGCGTGAAGTGGCAAAACACAACTCAGTAGTGAATTCCAACCGCGCATCTTTAAAATGTTGTACCAACTTTCCAGGTAGATACTTGGCTGTCTGCATATTACGGACCAAGTCGTACTTTTCACCATTAACCACCAACGTAGGCTGTGCCAACGTTTGGGCAATCCATCCTCTTCCATGCATCGTCATAGGCCCGATGAAGGCACCCGCAAATGCCCTGCTTTGGTTTACTGGCAATGCATAGCCACTCCATGCACCCAGATCAGAGAACAAATTGAGATCCCCATCTACAGGTTGTTCCGGTACATTTTTCACATTCAACAAATTGGGAAAATCTTCCTGTGTCGTAAACAGGGACTTTTCCGGCTGTGTAGCGACCGGGGTACATGCCCCCAGCCAAAGAATGCTACACATTCCATATATAGGAAATAAATGTTTCATAAACGGTTCTTCCAAAATTATACAAACAAGATTACTTGCTATAGTTCGGATTCTGCTCCCAATCGGGATTCAACAGAAATTCACTATGAGGAATAGGAAACAACTGGTGCTTGGTATCTACATAATTCTCAACAAACGGTTTATTGTGAGCTTTCAGCGTTTCTTCTACAATACCCCAGCGAACCAAGTCATACCAGCGCGAACCTTCCAATGCCAGCTCGCAAGGACGTTCTTTGTCTTGCAGATGTTTCAAGACTTCGGCTTTACTCATGGTAAGCGGCAATGCCGGTACATTGACACGTGCACGAACCTTATTTATTATGTTAATGGCCTCTGTTGTTTCACCCTTGTCATTTAGACATTCTGCATAAAGCAACAATACATCGGCATAACGGATAACGGAAACATTAAAGAAACTATAGTCCCAATAATCACTCATACCCTCGGTATAAGTAACATATTTGTGCCAGAAGATTTCTCCTTCTTTGTGGTAATCCTTAAAGGATTTTCCATTCTTATAATAAAAGGGACGACACTCGGGATCGTCAAAAATAAGCGTATGAAGTGCACGGTCGCTAGACTTACCGTCTATAGTCTTATCAGCCAATAACGTCTGACACATCCAGTCCGTAGGATAAGCTTCTTCATATGCATCCAGCCCAGCCATAGGTCCCAAATGAACGGTAAACAAGTTATATTCATACTGTCCGCCTGAACGGTCTCCGGTAAACTGAATCTCAAAAAGAGACTCTTTATTGTTCTTGTGCATACCGTCAAAATTATCAGCCCAATTCTCCATCAAGCCAAAAAGACTTCCTTCTTTATCAATGATCTTCTTGAATTCAACTTCGGCTTTACTCAATTCTTTGCGGAACATATAGAACTTACCCAAAAGAGCCGCTGCCGTATAACGCGTGACACGTCCTTTTTCACTTTCCTCATAACTTTCGGGAAGGTCGCTCTGTACTTCTTTCAGTTCGGTCTCAATCAGACTTACCAGTTCTCCCGGATTGGCTTGTGGAGGATAGAACTCTTCATCCGTACCTGCCAATGCCTCCTTATAAATAGGAACTCTCTCGCCAAAATTCACATACAAACGATAATAAAAGTAAGCACGCAAAAAACGGGCTTCGGCTATGGACTGCTTCTTCAAGGCATTGAGTGATTCCGAGTCACCAGGTACAGTGGGAATGTTGGTCAAACATTGATTGGCATAATTAATACCTTTATACAAATTAGTCCACTCCGTCTTGACTACGGAGTTAGTGGGTTCCACATTGAATGATGAAATATTCATCCAACTCGTCACATCATCTCTGTGGGTAATCTCATCACTTCTGTATCCGTCTATTACTATGTAGCGTTCAAATGGTATCGCCCAAGATGCATTCGGCTGCAACGCTCCGTATACACTAGTCAATCCTTTCATAATATCCCCTTCACTTTTCCAGAAAATACCAGGTGATAAAGCATTGGGATTAGAGTCTTCATCCAAGAAATCTGTGCAAGAGGAAAAAGACATTCCGCTCAGAAGAGCTGCATATAATAATATGTTTTTGAATTTCATAATCTTCGTATTAAATTTAATTAGAAACCGAATTTAAGACCCATCATAAAGTCACGACTCAAAGGAATGGCTGCATAGTCATATCCCATCTGTCCGACTGAAGAACCGGTTGAAGGATCATATCCTTTGTAGTTGGTAATAGTGAACAAACGGGTAGCGCCTACATAAATACGCAGGTTACTCAAGCCCATTTTCTTACAATATTTAACCGGCAGATTATAACCTATCTGCAAGTTATTCAGACGCAGATAGTCACCATTCTCCACAAAACGGGTGGAAGTACGAGAGTTCTTATTAGGGTCACCAGACACGGCACGTGGAATATCAGTATCAGGATTTTCAGGTGTCCAAGCATTCAAGGCATTCTTACCATAGTTGAACACATGGTCCATACGCTCCAACTGATATTTAGTATAGTTATAACGCTTAGCACCAAAGTCACCGTAGAAATTGGCTACCAAGTCAAAGTCTTTATAAGCCAAGTTAATGTTGAATCCCAATGACACCTTCGGTGTACCACTACCCACTTTCACGCGGTCGTTTGTATCAAGCATACCATCTCCATTCTGATCTATGAAACGGATATCACCCGGCTTAGCCACAGGCTGCAGAGGCTGCCAGTTGCCGTTTTGATCCTTATAGCCATGAGCTGTGTTCCATTCGTCCACTTCTGCTTGATTTTGGAAGATTCCGGCAGTTTGATATACCCAGAATTCACCGATTTCACCACCTACATAAGTACGCAAAGCACCGTATTCATAGAGATAGTCAGGATTGGCCATAGATTTCAACACACTTTTATAATGAGATAAATTCAAATCCAAATCATACTTCAATCCTCCGGCTTTGCCATGATAAATGGCTTGCATTTCAAAACCGGTTGTGCGCAACTTACCATCGTTCACCAAGATAGAAGAATTATAGCCGGTAGCTAAACTGATGTTACGGCTAGAAAGCATATCCCTGGTGTTCTTAATATAAGCTTCCGCAGAAAGCTCCAGTTTATTGTTCCATAAACTAATGTCTACACCGATATTCTTATACACCGTCGTTTCCCACTTGATGTTACTGGATGGAAAAGCTGTAATGGCATATCCCATGGAAGTTTCACGACCATCAAAAGGATAGTTCAATGCATGGGTATTGTAGCTCAAAGTAGGAATATATCGATAAAGACCTATGTTCTGATTACCCAAAGCACCGTAGCTCAAACGGAGTTTAAACATGGAAACAGTTTCTTTCAAATTTTCCCAAAATGGTTCATTAGCAATGTTCCAACCCAATGATACAGAAGGGAAGAACCCCCACTTGTTACCTTTAGCAAAACGTGAAGAGCCATCATAACGGAAAGAAGCCATAATCATATAACGCATCATGTAGTTGTAGTTCACACGGCCAAAGAGAGAACGGAGGGCACTGCGGGTCTTGGTACCACCTACAGAATAGTTACTTTTAGCATGTCCCATCAAGCTCATACTGTTATTCTCAAAATCAGAACCGGAAGCACTAAGGTCTTCATACTTATTTTCTTCCTGAGAAAGTCCCAATAAAAGAGAAAGATTGTGTATTTCAGCAATGGTCTTGTCATAATTAGCTGTCAACAAATCGTTGGTTGTCTGCGAACGTGATTCAGATAAACTAGCCATCGTGTTTCGTTTGGCCGCCCCAATCTCATAGGTAGGTGTAAAAAGACGAGATTTGCTAAAGTACATATTACGGCTGGCATTGAATTTCACGATAAGCCCTTTAATCGGCTCGTACTGCAAATAGCCGGAAGCTGCGATATAATCGGTAGAGCTTGTATTATCAATCAATTTATTAAAAGCAACCTGATTACCGGCATCAGACATACCCATACCAGAGATGGCACCACCATAACCACCATCGTTGTTCTCATCATAAAGGAACGCTAACGGCTCCATATTCGTCACCTGATAAATGGAAGAGAAACCCGAATTGGATTCCAAATCGGCCGACCAACGGCTATAGCTTACAGATTCACCCATTTTAAACTTACCACGGGTAACATCAGAGTTTAAACGGAAACCGAACTTTTCATCTCCGGTAGCAATAGTCACACCGTCCGTCTTACTATAGAAAGCAGAAAGAGACACATTGGAATTAGCACTACCTGCCGTATAACCAATGTTATATTTTTGTGTAAAACCACGTTGATAATACTCTTTCTGCCAATCAGTATCAGCAAACTGACTCGGGTCTCTCTCGTACTCGCTGATATATTTAGGCCAGCGGCTTTCATCCGTACCTGCATTTATTAATGCCATCTTACGTACTTTAATAAACTCAGCTGAATTACAAACTTCCAGACGCTTCGGCATGGCACTCAACCCCCAATAACCGGAAAAAGTAATCTTCGGAGCTGAATTCATCGTACCACGATGTGTTTCAATCAAAATAACACCAGCTGCCGAACGTGAACCATAGATAGCGGCAGTAGCAGCATCTTTCAATACGGAAATCGATTTAATATCTTCAGGATTAAGATAAGACATATTACCCGGAACACCATCGATAATCACTAGTGGACCGTTACTTTCACTGTTCTCGCCATCATCATCTTTCCAAGAAGTCACACCGCGTACCTGCAAAGTGGCAGAAGAACCGGCAGCACCACTGCCAAAGTTTACCGACAAACCTGGAGCCATACCTTGCAATGCCATCTCTGCATTTGCAGTAGGAATCTTAGACAGTTTATCACCCGATACTGATGTTACCGAACCTGAAACATCAGACTTTTTCTGTGTACCATAACCAATTACAACCACCTCATCCAATGTCTTGGTATCTTCTATTAATACAATTTTTATAGTAGACTGATTACCTATTTTCACGGTCTTTGTGGTATAACCTACATAAGAAACAATCAATTCAGTTCCCTTACCGATAGATAAAGTAAAACGACCATCCAAATCAGTAATCGTACCGTTTGTAGTACCTTTTTCCAATACACTGGCACCAATGATAGGTTCACCCTGCTCATCGGCTACAATACCGTTTATAGATTTCTGTTGTTTCACAGCTTCTACTTCGGGAGTTGCTTGCTTATATAATACAATATGGCGATTTTCTATTTTATAATCGATACCTGATTTTGAAAATAACCGATCTAAAATCTGGTTAATCGTTTTATTTTCTACTTTAATGGATACTTTTCTATTGACATTGACTTGATTCAGATTATAGGTAAAATAGAAATTTCCTTTTTTCTCAATAGCATTAATCACGTCATGCACCGTAGTATTTTCCATGTCCAAAGACATCTTCACATTCTGTGAATAAGCGATGCCTGCCCAACACGGGACAGTTCCCAATAATAGAAAAAGAACAAAGAATTTCATAATTAACAATGTTTTTCGTAGCCATAGTGATTTTTGCTCACCCAATGGCGTGCATTTCATAATATTATCCATACATTTGTAATTGATTAGTTTGTAATAAATTATAAGGTTACTCATTAATCCGGGTCGAAAGATGGTGGTGCGTCTTCGACCCTTCATTTTTTGCAAAGGTTTTACTTCATAGGCATCCGTTGTTTTTCAAAGTTTCACATACTGTTATTTTTTATATAGGTATACCGTTTTCTTTTCAATTCTATAATCCACCCGTCTGGTTTCTTTCAGCAATTCCATCGCCTGGGCTATGGTCAAGTCTTTCCTAAAATGGCAAGTGAAATATTCTTCAACCAGCGAACTATCCATAATCCTGATTTTCACATCATACCGACGTTCTATAACCTTTGCCATTTCTTTCAAAGTCTTATTGTCGAATCTCAGGTCACCAGTAGTCCAACTATCCACATTTGCCTGCGCCGAATTCCTTATTAACACCAAGCCATCACTAACGGTGTAATATACCTGGTCATTGGGCGACATTCTTTCCTTACTTCTGTCATCTAAGGTTGATACTTCTACCGAACCTTCTTTCAAAGTAATCCAACTCGGTTCATCCAAATAGGCTTTTGCATTAAATTTTGTACCCAACACCCTGATATTCAACATCGGCAATTTCACCGTAAACGGACATTTGGGATTATGTGCCACCTCAAAATAGCCCTCTCCTTCCAATGTGACCGTTCTATATTTTTCCGAGAACTTAGCCGGATAAGAAAAACGGCTCTCAGCGTTCAGCCAGACTGTTGTTCCGTCACTCAGCAATAAAGAAACCCGTTGGCCTTTCGGAACCACTACCGTATTGTATGCTTCCGGTTCCTCTTTCGTGATATAGAACAAGTTTGTCGCAAAAAGACAAACAGCAACCAACACAGCCGCATACTTCCACCATTCCCTGACGGTAAATCTCTGTATCGGTTTCTCTCTTTTCTCTATCTGTCCACTCAAGCCAAGTTGTCTGCTCAGTTGCCGATAAGCTTCATCCATACGTCCTTTATCCGAAAAACGCATTTCAGCTTTCAGTCCCCAGATTTGCTCCAGCTCAAATAAACGCTGACGGTTATCTTTCTCTTTCAACCACTCTAAAATCTCTTTTTCTTCGGTTGCAGTACAATGCTTATTGATATATCGAATTAAAATTTCGTCCTTCATTTACTTTCTTTATTGTCTTTCATTATTAAGACAATTAACCTAGAAGGAACTACGGGGTTAAAAAGAAAAAAAAATGCTTTTTTTGCATTTTATTTTTTACAGACTCCAGAAAAAGCCTGCATGAAGGTATTAACGAAGCAAAAACAACAGACAGAACAATACCTCCTTCAAATCCTCTCTCAAGAATTTTGTGGCTTTCTGTACATGTTCTTCCACCGTACGGGATGAAATATGCATAGCCTCCGCTATCTCTTTATAAGTCATCTCTTTAAAGTAAGACAATTCGAAAGCCTGACGACATTTAGGAGGTAATTTAGAGATGGAAGCTTTCAACAATTTCCGGATATCACGCTCAACCACCTCATTCCACAATTCGTTGGCGTCCGATCCTGCCAGCTGAAAGACCATGCGTTCTTCCGCCAAACGTACCTCCTCCTCATGCCCCAGCACAACAGCTTGGTGCTTCAGATAATTCAGGCAATTATTCTGTGTGCATTTATAAAGGAAAGAATGAATGGCATTGGGTATCAAAGCGGACTTCTGCTCCCAATACATGACAAAGACACTTTGTACAATATCTTCGGCAATATGTTCAGGCACAAAACGGCAAGCTACAGACATCAGACGAGGATAGAAAAGATTAAAAAGGAGACGAAACTCCGTCTCGTCTCCTTTTTGTACTTTATTTATATCTATAGAAATTGTTTGCATCTCCACATCCAATCCAAAGTTAACAGATACAAAGCTAATTTATTTTTCCAACTCCTGCAAACTTTCCATTTTCTTTGTTTCCAGGAACTCATAGATACCACAAAGATGTTCTTTTACCTTTTTATTCCCAAATTCATACACTTTCGTCACTAATCCGTCCAAAAAGTCACGATCATGAGATACAACAATCAATGTACCGTCAAAATCCATCAAAGCTTGTTTCAGGATATCTTTGGTTTTCATATCCAAGTGATTGGTAGGCTCATCTAAAATCAACAGATTCACCGGTTCTAACAATAGTTTGATCATGGCAAGACGAGTACGTTCTCCACCACTGAGCACTTTCACCTTCTTCATGGAAGCTTCGGGGCCGCCAAACATAAATGCACCCAGCAAGTCTCGTATTTTATTACGGATCTCCCCTTTCGCCACATCATCTATCGTTTGAAAGACCGTGAGGTTCTCGTCCAACAAAGAGGCTTGATTCTGAGCAAAATAACCAATCTGCACATTGTGTCCCAGCGTCAAAGTCCCTTCATGCTCTATCTCACGCATGATACATTTTACCAAAGTAGACTTACCTTCACCGTTCTTGCCCACAAAAGCCACTTTATCCCCTCTCTCGATGGTCAATGAGGCATTCTTGAAAACCACATGATCACCATAGGTCTTTCCTACCCCGTCCATAATGACCGGGTAATTTCCACTTCGCGGAGAAGGCGGGAATTTCAACCGCAATGCTGAGGTATCTTCTTCGTCCACTTCAACCAATTCTAATTTCTCAAGCATCTTCACACGGCTCTGCACTTGCAAAGTTTTGCTATAAGTTCCTTTGAACCGTTCTATGAAATCCTTGGTTTCCTGTATCATCTTCTGCTGCTCCTCATATTGCTTCATCTGTTGCTCGCGACGTTCTTTACGCAATATCAGATATTGGGAATAATTCACTTTATAATCATAGATACGTCCCATCGTTACTTCAATGGTACGGGTCGTGATATTATCTACAAATTTACGGTCGTGGCTGATGACAATTACCGCTTTGGCACTATTGACCAAGAAATCCTCCAACCACTGGATGGATTCAATATCAAGATGGTTGGTGGGCTCATCCAACAATAATACATCCGGATTCTGGAGCAATAATTTAGCTAACTCAATACGCATACGCCAGCCACCGCTGAAATCACTGGTAGGGCGATTGAAGTCCTCACGCATAAAACCAAGTCCCAGCAAAGCCTTTTCCACATCTTCTTCAAAATGAGTAAGATCAATGGAATAAAACTTCTCACTCATGGTAGAAACCTTCTCGATTAACTCCATATATGAATCACTTTCATAATCGGTACGTGTTTCAAGTTCCTTATTTATGGCTTCTATTTCTGCCTCCATAGCATGAAGATGCGCGAATGCCTGAGAAGCTTCCTCGAATACAGTACGCCCATCCTCTGTCATCAGATGCTGGGGAAGATAAGCTATCACACAATCCTTAGGAGCCGACACCTTTCCACGACTAGGTTGCCGCACACCAGCCAAGATCTTTAATAAGGTAGACTTGCCCGCACCATTTTTCCCCATCAAGGCAATACGGTCTTTCTCATTTATCTGAAAAGATATGTCACTAAACAAGGTGGTACCGCCAAACTCAACGGTCAATCCATCTACTGAAATCATATTTATTCTTTTAATCAGCAAGAGGGTGCGTCAAAAAAATGATTCAAGCTACCATTTTTTTGACACCCCCTCCTACAAGTTTTATACTTTATTGTTTTTATACTTTTTACCAATATCAGCTTGCCAATATTAATATCAATAATTGGGCAGTCAGAATACGAAGGAACATGGACACCGGATACACAGTAGAATAACCTACCGCCGGAGCATTATTACCTGCTGTCTGATTAGAATACGCCAATGCGGGGGGATCTGTGTTACTACCTGCAATAAGCCCCATCAACATGAAATAATTCATCTTGTAATGCCAGCGTGCAACCGCTCCCATTATTAATAAAGGTATAACTGTAATAAGGAAACCACAACCCACATACAACAAACCATCTCCATCGACAACCGTATTCACAAAATTCGCACCAGCCTTTATCCCCACACTGGCAAGGAACAAAGCAATACCAATTTCACGCAACATCAAATTGGCACTCATAGTGGTATAAGTCACTAATTTCAATTTATATCCGAAACGACCTATCAAAATAGATACAATCAACGGACCACCGGCCAAACCCAATTTTACCGGAGTAGGAATACCTGGAAACGCAATAGGCAGACTACCAAAGAAAATACCCAGGAAAATACCCACAAAAATAGTCACGATATTAGGATGATCCAAACGTTTCAATGAGTTACCCATCAAATTGGCAACACGTTCCACCGCATCCTGAGGACCTACCACCATTACACGGTCACCTACCTGCAAGGTCAAGTTACGTGAAGCGAAAATATCCATACCTGAACGGTTGACACGGGTCACATTCACACCATACATACTACTGAAATGAAACTCACCCAATTGCTTACCATTCATTTTAGGTTGTGTAATCAAAATACGGCGGGATACCATCGGAGTATCCTGCTTTTCCCAATCCACTTCAATTTTAGGACCGATAAAAGCAATAATGGCTTCCGCATCGTCCTCTGCACAAACCACAAACAACTGATCACCAAGATGGAAGACAGTATCACGATTAGGAATACTGACATGACCGTTCTGCAATATACGTGAACAAACAAAGTCACGCCCCATGAAGTCTCTGACCTGAAGCAACGTTTTTCCTGCCAACGCCTCATTATGTACTTCCAGGTGCATCATACGAGGAGTCAGATGAGGATTTGCAGCTTCTTCTTTAGCGATATCCTCTTCCTCCTTTTTCAAATTAATCCGGCAAATGTAGCGGATAGCAATAATAGAACCAATGATACCCAGCACTCCCAACGGATAAGCGCACGCATATCCCATCGCTATCTGCGGGCCACTGTAATTCAGCTGGCTCAACGCTTCGTTGGCAGCACCCAGTCCCGGCGTGTTCGTTACGGCACCACAAAGAATACCCACCATCATAGGCAGCTCTATCCGGCCGTTCAAACCATAATACAAAGCCACAGCCACAGCAATGTTCAATGCGACAATCCCCATTGCCACTAGATTCATAGCAATCCCTCCTTTCTTAAAGGAAGAGAAAAAAGAAGGACCTACCTGAAGTCCGATACAAAACACGAACAATATCAGTCCGAAATCCTGTAAAAATGTAAGTATCTGTGTATTCCCCGTTAAGCCGAAATGTCCGCAGACAATACCGGTAAACAAAACAAAAGTAACACCTAACGATACCCCGAAAAATTTAATTTTTCCCAGCAACACTCCTACTGCAATCACAAAGGAATAAAGCAGCACGATATGCGCTATTGAGTTTTCATCAAATAATAGATTTTGTAACCAGTCCATGATATAATACTATGTTTTTATAAATTGCCGCAAAATTAATGAATTCCCCTCACTCAGCCCAACAATTTGAAAACTATTATTTCATGATTCCTATTTATTTTGCAATATCCACTTTGCAATAAGAACATCTTTTATTTTCGTCACTTAACAAAATGACAGAAACCTCTCTTTCTCCTTTATGAAAATAGCTAAAAAAAGGATTCTATTTAAAAGGTTTTAGTATATTTGCCCGTACTATTGAAAAAGTATGTGATATAATTCTTAAATATTAATACCGAATAAACTATGGCAGATAGTAAAGAGAAACTCTTTTCGGACTTCCCAGCCGTTTCTACGGAACAGTGGATGGAAAAGATTACAGCCGACTTGAAAGGCGCTGATTTTGAAAAGAAATTGGTTTGGAGAACCAACGAAGGTTTTAAAGTAAAACCATTTTATCGCCAGGAAGATCTGGAAGGTTTGAAAACAACTGAAGGACTACCCGGAGAATTCCCCTATGTAAGAGGCACGAAGAAAAACGACAATACTTGGTTCGTGCGTCAGGAAATCAAAGTAGAATGCCCTAAAGAGGCTAATGCTAAAGCACTGGATATTTTGAACAAAGGTGTTGACTCATTGGGATTCTACGTAAAGAAGAAAGACCTCAGTCCTGAATATATCGAAACATTATTGAATGATATCTGTGCGGAATGCATTGAGTTAAACTTCTCCACTTGCCAAGGACATACGGTGGAATTAGCCAAATTATTGGTTGCTTACTTCCAAAAGAAAGGATACGACCTGACCAAGTTGCAAGGCTCCGTCAACTATGACCCTATGGGTAAAATGATGGTAAAAGGCAAAGACCTTAGCAATTTCATCACTACTGCCAAAGAATTGGTAGAAGTACTGGCTCCGCTACCTAAATTCCGTTGTATCTGTGTCAATGCGATAGAACTGAACAATGCCGGATCTTATATTTCACAAGAACTGGGCTATGCATTGGCTTGGGGTAACGAATATCTGAGCAAGCTGGTAGAAGCAGGAGTTCCTGCCGCACTGGCTGCCAAGAAAATAAAATTCAATTTCGGCATCAGTTCCAACTATTTTCTGGAAATTGCCAAGTTCCGCGCAGCACGTATGTTATGGGCGGACATCGTAAAAGAATATCATCCTCAATGCAACCGCCAGCCCGAATGTCCGAACAAAGCGGAAGACGGTACTTGTCTCTGTGCCTGCAAAATGGTGGCACATGCTGAAACATCCACTTTCAACCTGACTTTGTTTGATGCACATGTAAACCTGCTCCGCACTCAAACCGAAGCGATGAGTGCCGCTTTGGCAGGAGTCAACTCCATCACCGTAACCCCGTTTGACAAGACTTACGAAACTCCGGACGACTTCTCTGAACGTATCGCCCGTAACCAACAGTTATTGCTAAAAGAAGAATGTCATTTCAACAAAGTAGTTGACCCCGCCGCGGGTTCTTACTTTATTGAAAATTTAACAATTTCTATTGCCACACAGGCATGGGAATTATTCTTGAAAGTAGAAGACGAAGGAGGAATGCTGGAAGCAGTAAAAGCAGGAAAAGTACAGGAAGCGATCAACGCAAGCAACAAGGCCCGCCACGATTCCGTTTCAAAACGCAAAGAAATTCTACTGGGTACCAACCAATATCCTAACTTCAATGAAAAAGCAGGCGAAAAGGCTCCTGTAGAAGCCAAATGTTGTTGTGGAGGTAATCATGACAACTGTGAAAAGCCGTTTGCCACATTAAACTTCGACCGTGCTGCCAGCCAGTTTGAAGCACTTCGTTTGCAGACAGAGAAATCCGGCAAACGTCCGAAAGCATTTATGCTGACTATCGGTAATCTGGCCATGCGTCAAGCACGTGCCCAATTCTCATGCAACTTCCTGGCTTGTGCCGGTTACGAAGTAATCGACAATTTGGGCTTCCCCACAGTAGAGGCCGGTGTCGAAGCAGCTATGAAAGCCGGTGCAGACATCGTAGTTATCTGTTCCAGCGATGATGAATACGCAGAATATGCTATTCCTGCATTCAAGGCATTGGACGGCCGCGCT
>OHNM01000101.1_pt1 | contig 18608 bp, 17 predicted proteins | sample 1569661 | NCBI WGS metagenome assembly OHNM01 (sample SAMEA3879508, study PRJEB24766) | human gut metagenome | biome: human-associated habitat; feature: feces | place: USA | collected 1985/1987 | reverse complement strand
CGTCTCGTTACGGTTGGCCGAAACCACCACCCCCTCGAGTGCCACGTGGTCCTCGCCAATCTCGAAATTCAGTTCCAGCGTCTTGCCCTTGGTGAGCTGCACGGTGCGGCGCTCTGTCTTATAGCCTATCGAACTGACTTCAACAGTAAAAGTCCCTTCGGGCAGGTTTTTCAGGAAGTAATGCCCTGTTTCGTCGGTAGTCGTCCCGATGGTTGTCCCCTTCAGCATAATCGTTACATAAGCCAGGTGTTCCTTGGTATCTTTATCGGTTACGTGGCCAATGATATTGGCATCGGTATCGTTCAGTTCGTATGCAAAAGCATAGCCCGGGAACAATGTCAGTATTGCTCCCAAAAGGTATATATAAAAAGTTTTCATCTTTGATTTTTAAGTATTTACACGATTGTCGTTCGCAGTTCGTCCCTGTCCGATCGGTTTATCACAGCAAAGCAAAAGTCGCGGCACAGAAAAGCCGAATCTTTCGCATACCTATGAGAAAGGTTCACTACAGCTGTGACAAAGCCGGCTTGCAGGGTTGCGCCAAAGCATAACTCTCCTGGTAAACGTGCATACACCCACGAAAAGGTATGCAGAGCAGGCGCTGTACCGGAACTGCAATCTTTAAAATAATAAATGTTTCAGGATTCATAAACGGGCAGAATATGCCCCGAAAAAATCAAAGAGAGGGAGGACCGCGTGTCAGGATGTCCGCGCACGGACGATAAGGTACTCCCATCGTGCAGACAAAGAGAATCAGTCCCAAAGGAATAAGCCAGCAGGGCAAGGCCACACTGGTGTTCGTTTCGCCGGAAGTCTGCAGCAAAGAGAGGTAGAAAATGGTTTCGAGCTGGGTATCGGTATGTGTATGCCCGGCCTTGAACGGATGCGAGTGCACAACAATAACGCCATTCACCACGTGCGAGTGAGTGAACAACGTAATGCCGCACCAGTAGGATGCGAATACAAGCAGCAGGGCCATGCCTGCGAGTCTGTATTTCTGTGCCAGCAATCTGCTCATTGTGAAGTAATTACCAATACCTTATCTCTAAATAACAACCTGATATAGATTGTTGATTACAAAGTTATCAAAAAGATTCGAAGTTTCCAACTTTGTTTAAGCCTGTAATATCTTTCGGTGGAACAGCTTTACATATTTTATGATATAAATGAAGAAAAGATTACAATAAGAAAATACGGAAAGAGGCTACTCCGAAAAAACGGAATAGCCTCTCGAATCAAAAAAACAATATGAAGAAAGTTAAGTAAGAAATTTAATAGCCGGGGTTTTGGGTAAGAGCTGAGTTATTACTAATCTCTTCCTCAGGAATAGGCAATAAAGATTTATATGGTTCCCAAATTTTATAATCTAAAGCTCCATTCATTAGGATTTTCCAGGAATCTCCACTATTTTATTTACAATGGCAAATATAGTAATACTTGCAGCCGAATGAATGCCCAATTTCATACTAATATTTCGCCGATGAGTAGTAACAGTATTGACGGACAGACACAATTGCTCGGCTATTTCTTTGTTACTCATACCTTGTGCTATGCATGCTACGACCCCCTTTTCACGTTCGCTCAACAAAGCTGCCTTATTCAATTTTTCCTGTTTTTCTTCATAATCTTCTATCTCAATTTCCCGAATCTCACTATCTTTTTTTAATCGTTCTTCCAAATCCATAACTTCTGGAATAAATAAGTGCTCTTCTATTAAGCAATGAAAATATAGATCGTGCTCACAGTTGATAATATCATAAAGCACCGAGTTAAGCAATTCATTGTCCTTTTGAGGATAGTAACGAATGATAATGTCCTTCAAATCTTTTAGTTTTGGATCGATATCGTTATGTTTTGATGCGAAGATACCAATGTTATAATTATTACACAAATGCCCTTTCAGTAACTGTTCTACATAACGGAATACATTTTTATTTTCATGTTCCATATGTATCCTCACCTCTTTTACATATTCGTCGTAAAACTTTATAATAAGAAATCCTATGTCCTCCGCATCAGAACAATCTATAGCATCAAGCAGTTTACGCCTTATAGCCGGAAGAGTGAAGTTTAGAAAAAACTTATGAGCATTTTTCAGGTAACTCATCAGTGAGTAGTGAGATAGGATAACTCTTATAATCTTTTCTAGATATAAAATTGACCACTGCCAGAAATGTATTGCAGTCTACATTTTGTGAGTCGCATACATCCTTAATACATTTTTCACCAAACCCCAATGATATACCAAAACGACTCATAGACATGAGGATTTGCGCATTGTTGTTTATGGCATCACTCATCTTGTCACTTGGCTTAATCCTTAAATGTTTAGCCATTTTAATCCAATTATTTATTCAGTTTATTTTATTAGATAGTGTTGTTTGTTGCACAAAAATAGGGATATTATTATAGTCTTGGAATACCTAAAAACAATGATATTTACACATTTTACAACAGACAATTCCCGACTTATGAGTATTGTGCCATATTGACAGCCAACGTAACTTTGCAACAAAATTCTCAAAGATTCATACTTTATCCAAACATTAGTAAATAGTTTTAAAAGTTAAAAGATTTTCAAAGCTTAGTACAAAGAATAAAGGGTGTTATGTTAAATACGTATAATCATATCAGGTTTAGGATTTTAGTCCAATGTAAAGGGAGTGAAATAAATATCACTCCCTTTTTTACAAAAGACCAACCTACCTGCTTTACCTATTGAATACATAAATGAAAAAATTGCAACTATTAAAAATTGCCGGCGGAGTGTTTGTTGTATCGGCAGCACTGACCGGAGCCTGGAATTTATGGTTCTCTTCTACCCAGGTAGGTTTTGTCAACTATCAGGTGATAAACCTAGGACAGATATCAAAGGCGAATCATAACTCGTTTATTAAGATTAGTGAGATTTCTACCGACGAGCTAGACGATTTGGATACGTATGATATGGTATTTATCAATGCCATGGGGTTACGTATTACCGAAGAACAGCGGAATATGATCCAGCATGCTGCCCAAAATGGATTGCCGGTACTAACAACTGCCGCCACCAATCCACTGAATAATATTGTGTCGGTTGATGAGGCTGTTGCTGATACTCTGAAAGCTTACCTAGGAAACGGAGGACGGAAGAATTATGCCAGTATGCTGGATTATGTGCGAAAGTACGTGGACAAAAAATGGATGTGGACGGATGAACCTTTGCCGGTGGCTAGACGTGTGGTTCATCAGTTTTATCATGCCGACCCAGAAAATCCTGATAGTGAAGAAGTTGGTTTTACTCATGTGTCACAGTACCGCAATTTCCTGAAAACACATGGCTTATTCAAGGAAAAGGCACCTGCTGTTGTCATTACCGGACAAATGGGACAGCCCGCCGAACTGGTCAGCGCGCTCGAAAAGTCCGGCAATGTAGTTTATCCAGTTAATGACTTTAAAGGACTGATTGCTTCGCATGCGATAGACTCCATCAATCCTTCGCTAGTTATCTATATGGCGCATGGCAGGATGGGTGATTATGCTGTAGATTATTTGAAACAGCAGAATATACCGCTCTTTACACCGCTCAATGTGAACCGTCTGATCGATGCATGGGAAAAGGATAAAATGGGCATGAACGGTGGCTTTATGGCGCAGAGTATCGTGACTCCCGAAATTGATGGAGCCATACGTCCGTATGCGCTTTTTGGGCATTATATGGATGAAGAAGGTCTACAGCATGCTTTTGCCATCCCAGAACGTTTGGACGTGTTTGTGGAAACGGTGAATAATTATATTGAGCTGCAGCAAAAGCCAAACAGTGAAAAGAAGGTTGCAATTTATTATTATAAAGGAGCGGGACAGAATGCGCTGACGGCAGGAGGAATGGAAGTGATACCTTCGCTTTATAATCTGCTTACGCGTTTGAAGGCCGAAGGATATACCGTAAAAAATCTTCCTGCATCAGCCCAGGAACTGGGAGTGATGATTCAGCGTCAGGGGGCTGTGTTCGGTACGTATGCCGAAGGAGCTATGGCCGAATTTATGAAGCATGCTCAGCCTGCAATCGTTACGAAAGATGCTTACGAAGGTTGGGTGAAAAAGGCCCTGCGTCCCGACAAATACAATGAAATTTTGGCTTCTGACGGTGAATTTCCTGGTTCGTACCTGACTACAGATAATGGTGCTTTGGCGGTACCTCGCATTGATTTGGGAAATATCGTATTGCTTCCGCAGAATGCTGCAGGGAAAGGAGACAATTCGTTTAAAATTCTGCATGGAACGGAAGTTGCTCCTCCTCATGCTTACGTTGCTTCGTATCTGTGGAGTCAGTATGGATTTGGTGCCGATGCACTGATTCATTTTGGAACACATGGAAGTTTGGAATTTACTCCAGGCAAGCAAGTTGCGCTGTGCCATGACGACTGGCCTGATCGCCTGATTGGTGCTTTGCCGCATTTTTATATTTATTCGATTGCCAATGTCGGAGAAGGTGTGATAGCCAAGCGCCGTGCCTATGCAGGACTACAGTCGTATCTCACACCTCCGTTTATGGAAAGTAGTCTGCGAGGAACGTACCGAAAACTTAGTGAGGCTATCAAGGTTTATAACCAGACAGACCCACAGCAAGTTGATTCGCGTCAACAGGCTTCGTTTGCTGTTAAGCGCCTGGCTGTAGCTATGGGTATACACCGGGATTTAGGACTTGACAGTGTACTCACTGTCCCATATACGGAAGATGATATCGTACGGATTGATAATTTTGCTGAGGAACTAGCAACCGAAAAAATAACCGGTCAGCTGTATACGATGGGGGTGCCTTACGAAGCAGACAGGATTACGAGCAGTGTGTATGCCATGACGGTGGACCCCGTAGCCTACAGTCTGTTGGCGCTGGATAAGATACGCGGAAAGGCAGTGACTGATGCCGAACGGAAAAAAAGTCTTTTTACGGCCCGTTATCTGTCGCCGGCCCGCAGTCTGGTAGCCCGTATTTTAGCCGGTCAGGTTGTGGCGGACGATGCTCTGGTTTGTCAGGTAACCGGAATTACGTCTGAACAGTTGGAAAAGGCTCGTCTCATAGACCGTTCACTCCAAGTTCCGCAGGGAATGATGGCTATGATGGTGGGAGGAGGCAAACCTGCAACACGTCCGAAAGCAGAAAATGGCCGTGGTGATGAAGCAAAGCATTTGGGAAAACCTTCGACTGCCATGATGAAGGCTGCAATGAAAGGAAAACCTACCTATACAAAAGCCGAAATCAATCTGGCGCAAGCTGTGCTGGAAGTGGAAAGGACTATTTTGAATGTGCATCGATATAAAGCAGCATTGCTGCAAAGTCCTGAACAGGAAATCCGGTCGCTGCTGAATGCGTTGGATGGAGGATATACAGCACCTTCGCCAGGAGGTGACCCAATTGCTAATCCGAATACACTTCCTACAGGACGAAATCTGTTTGCTATAAATGCAGAAGCTACTCCAAGTGAGTCGGCTTGGGAAAAAGGTAAGAAATTAGCAGAGAATACCATCGAAATGTATCGTAAACGTCACAACGACAGTATTCCGCGAAAGGTGAGCTATACATTGTGGAGTGGTGAATTTATTGAAACAGAAGGAGCTACGGTTGCCCAGGTGCTATATATGCTCGGAGTGGAGCCTATCCGCGATGCTTTCGGCCGGGTAACAGATTTGCGGCTTATACCTTCTGAAGAATTGGGACGTCCGCGTATAGATGTGGTCGTGCAGACCAGCGGACAGTTACGAGATATTGCTGCGTCCCGACTTTTCCTGATAAACCGTGCCGTAGAGATGGCTGCTGCTGCAAAAGATCAATTTGAAAATCACGTGGCTGAGGGAGTGATAGCTGCCGAGCGTGCTCTGACTGAAAAGGGGATCAGCCCGAAAGAGGCTCGCGAGTTGTCTGCATACAGAGTCTTCGGAGGAGTGAATGGCAGTTACGGGACCGGTATACAGGGGATGGTGCAGAAAGGCGACCGCTGGGAAAATGAATCGGAAATAGCCGATGTATATCTGAATAATATGGGTGCATTTTACGGTAGTGAAAAGGATTGGGAAACGGTAAAGCAGTTTGCTTTTGAGGCTGCGCTGGTTAATACAGATGCCGTTGTGCAACCGCGTCAGAGTAATACCTGGGGAGCCTTGAGTCTGGATCATGTATATGAGTTTATGGGTGGTATGAATCTGGCTGTCCGTCATGTTACGGGAAAGGACCCGGATGCCTACCTCAGTGACTATCGCAACCGGAATAATGTGCGGATGCAGGAAGTAAAAGAGGCTATCGGTGTAGAGAGCCGTACTACCATTTTTAATCCGGCGTATATCCGGGAGAAAATGAAAGGCGAGGCTGGTGCAGCCGCAACCTTTGCAGAAATCGTGCAGAATACCTATGGGTGGAATGTGATGAAACCCAAGGCTGTAGATAAGGAACTGTGGGATGAAATCTATAATATTTACGTAAAGGATAAGTTTGGGTTGGGACTGCAGGCTTATTTTGAAAAACAGAATCCGGCAGCACTCGAAGAGATTACTGCGGTGATGATGGAAACTGCCCGAAAAGGAATGTGGAAAGCATCGGAACAGCAGTTGGCTGATATTGCGCAGCTACACACTCAGCTGATAGCCAAGTATAAACCGTCGTGTTCGGGTTTTGTGTGCGACAATGCCAAACTCCGGGATTTTATTGCGTCGAAAACCGATGCTGCAAGTGCTGTATCGTACCGCAAGGATATCACTGCTATCCGTGAGCAGATGGTTGAAGGTACTGATAAGGGAATGGTGATGAAGAAAGAGCAAGTGAACACACAGACCGATGAAACAACCAATGTTCTGAGTAACACGGTTGTGGTATGTGTGGTTCTTGTATTGGTTGTGGCACTGATACTGCTGGTACGACGTCGGCATAAACACTTAAACGACTAAAAATGCTGTTATGGAAACGGTTGTAGTTGTATTAATGATATTGGTCAGCTTTAATTTTCTCTTAAAGCTAACCTACTGCAAGCTGTGGACTGTAGGTGTGATAGCCGTGTCAGCTTGTTTGTTTGTCGGACTGATGTGGCCGCTTGCCATCGAGCAGTCGAAAACCCAGATTGCCGATTGGTTATCTAATCCGCAACTGATGCTCGATACATCTGTAATACTTAGTTTGGAGGTCGTGTTACAACTGGCTTATTGCATGTTGGCAGCACACCTTCAAACAGCCGGCAAGGTGGGTAGTAGAACGGTATTGGCTTACCGTTGCCTCCGTCTTTTCCCGGGAGTCTTGATTTTTGCAGTCCTTTTCAGCTTGCTGGTAGCTTTGATATTCAGTTTCCCGGGTATTTCCTTCAGTTTACTGGCCTGGGTGTTGGGAGCAGCAATATTAATCCTTATTCCGGCGGGCATGTGGCTGCTGAAATGGCTTTTGCCCGAGAAGGAAGTCCGATTGGAGTTGCTGTTTCTGTGCAATGCGTTAGTAGCCATTTTGGGAGTGGTGGCCACGGTGAATGGTACGACGGCAGTGAGTGCATCGGGTGATGTCGACTGGTTTGCCTCACTGGCCCTGCTATTGCTTATGTTATTGGGAGGATTGGCCGGCTATGTATTCCGCCATCTATATATGAAGTATGTGCTCAAGTAAACTTACTGAAAGGTATATAAAACAAAAAAAAATGAAAAAAAATTGATTTATGAATTACATTTCTGACATTCTCTATTGGATTTCTACGGGCTTGCTGGTGCCTGTTATTGTGTTGCTGATTATTCTTTTTGGTCGTTCGCTGTTGCTCATCGGCAGTTTTTTCGGACAGTATATGTCGATTCGAAAAACAGAATCGCTGTTGCGCGGTGAGTTCGACAGTCTTACTCCCGGTGGCATTGCTTCACTGGGTGAGCGTATTCCGAATGTTCGTACTTCTTTGGTTACGGTGTATATTCACCGCATGCTTGAGGTGAGAAACAGCAGACCTCATGTTGAACGTCTGTTGGCAGATTTTGAGATTGCTGCAGACAAGGATTTGGCTATCTCTAAAACACTGACTAAAATGGGACCGATGCTGGGGCTTATGGGGACATTGATTCCAATGGGACCGGCGTTGGTAGGACTTTCTGCCGGTGATATATCATCGATGGCATACAATATGCAGGTGGCTTTTGCTACAACAGTTGTCGGATTGTTTGCCAGTGCTATCGGGTTCATTACACAGCAAGTCAAGCAACGTTGGTATCTTCAAGATATGACTAATCTAGAGTTTCTGGCAGAGATTATGAAGGAAGAAGGAAAATGTGTTAAATAGATTGCTACATGAAAAGAAACTTACTGAAAAAAGAAGAAGATAGTGACCCGATGAGTGTGGTGAGCAACCTTTTTGATGTGGCAATGGTATTTGCCGTAGCGCTTATGGTTGCTTTAGTGAGCCGCTACAACATGACTGAGGTATTCAGTCAGGAGGATTTTACCATGGTAAAGAATCCGGGTAAGGAAAATATGGAAATAATTACAAAGGAAGGAAACAAGATAAATAAGTATACTCCTTCCGAAAATCAGGATAGCCAGACGGGCAAGAAAGGTAAGAAGGTTGGTATTGCCTATGAACTGGAAAATGGTGAAATTATATATGTTCCTGAAGAATGATAATGCATATCGTGTTCTTTCTAACTAAAAAACGTATCGGCACCTCTATGCCGATACGTTTTTTATAGAGGAATCCTATTCCTCCAACACATTTTTGTAAGCAGGTCAAATGATACAATGCTCTTAGAAATTTAGATCTTCAATACGGTGTTGCCTTTTTCATTCAAAAACAGCATAAATATATACTCTTAAATTACATTTGTTCGATTATAAAAGAACGAGTCCCACCGGAAACTTTTTCCGGTGGGACTCAGAAATAGGATTGTGAAAAATTGTATGTCCGAAAACAGAACAGATGTCTGGCCTTAAAAAGTTTTATGAGTGTCTGTTGGCAGTACGATGTAGAAATCAGCTTTGCCTCGATTAACTGGATTCAATTCCGACAATTTGTCTTGATAGACCGTGGAAACAGTTATGATCCTGATTGCAGGTCTGAACTCTTTAAGATATGTAATAATACCTTTCCCACAATCCGAGTGATAATTGCCGTTGATATGTATAAATACCCCAGTCAGGTTATCTGCAATATTACGGGCCATTACTGCATCCTTTAATGCTTGAGCCCGTGTCATGCATAACGTCTTTTCAACTAATTGTTGTTTCTGTTCGTTGGTCAGAGCCTTTGATGGGCTAGTTTCATCATGTTTTGCCGATACAGTCTTCAACATAGCCGATGCCTTTGTAAAAAACGGATTGGGCTCCTGGATAGCTTCAACTCGCTCCAGCACTTTTCCAAAATATAGCTGAGAGCTCTGTGGAAATTTTCGGAGCGCATCCACATTCCCGACAGACACAGCCCGTGCATACCGACGGGGAACGTTGGTTGCTATGAGTCGGATCCCCCTTTCTTTAGCGCATTTTACTACAGGCGCATAGTCTGTCTTGTAATTATCCCACAGATAAGTCTCAGCCAGAAACCGTTCCTCTGAAATCAGTCCGGCCATATACTCGTCCACCTTGAGTTGTGTATCAGCCTCAAACATTTCCATGCCTAACGTCAGTTTATTATCCAGTCTGTCTGCTAGTGATGTAAAAACAACACGTTCCAGCCAGTGAACCACTGAACTGTTATGATATTCACCAAAAAAAATCACATCACTCTGTGCCATAGCCTCTATCATATCTCCGAACGAGGAAGGCATCCCTTCGTCCGTATAAAGCATATAAGCAGGCTTATCGATTACACACTGTGCGGCAGCTTGTACAGGAAAAAGCAAAGCGGCAGCTACGGCCGCTTTACTTAGAAAACTATTTATTGAAAACATTACTCAGCAACATTTTTTACACTATACATACGTAGAAAATCCAGTCCAGCATCTATTGAGAAAGCTTTCTTCACTTCACCTGATGGGATGTCCAGCGAATAAACCAAAGCCTGGTGAGTATCTCCCTCCTGCACCGAGTTTACCCCTAGGTATACACTATTACCAATCTGAGCAATGTAGTTGTTGAATCCACCTGTACTCCACGGCAAATCTACATCACCCACCTTCACACGCGTAAGTGTTTTCTGTGCACTGTCAAAAATAGCATAATAATAGGCATCATACACATAATTCTCGCTATCAGCTTTATTTCCGTTGTAATAGCGTTCGTGATCGCCTACAAAGAACAAAGCCTTGCCCGGACTAAGATATTTCACGATAAGAATGTTAGTATCCTTGACAGGCTGGAACAAATAACTCTTATCTGTTTCCTTCTCTCCGCTTTTCATACGGATAATAACACACTCTGGTATTGGTCCACCCGGTTTATAGTTAGAGCCTTTCATCAAACAAATCAGATACAAGTCACCGTTTTCATCAAAGTAAGCCTTTTCTTGTTGAGTGTCGCCATAAGCTTCAAGTGCTAGCCCCGAAACGCGATCGTCTTCGAAAGTTTCTTCCACAGCCATCGTTTTTTCGTCAATAATAGCTACAGCAAGTGGTCCTCTTACTGTATTAGGAGCACCCGTCATCGGGTGAACTCCTTCACCCTTATAATGAATTGAGGTGAAAAAAAGCAATTTTCCGTCTGCTTTACGGTAACTGAACTTATAAGCATCCGGATACTTTTCATGCAAGTCGAACTCTCCCTCATCGATAAGTTTCATACTTTGGGTATCAAATTTAGCCCAAATATGCTTCTTGGTAGTAGAAATATACTGCGACAGTAACAAGACATTGTCACCTATCCATTCGTGCGAGGCTGAGATAGCTCCTGTCATCTGTCCTTTCTTAAATATTTTCTCGCCGTAAGGACATTCTCCCACACTGACCAGCTGAGTTCCAGTGAGTTTATATTTCACAATACCATCATCTCCCTCCGTAGCAAAGTAATAATATCCATCTTTCTGGATGGCTCCGATGTTGATTTTACCAGTTATCTCCACACCACTACCAGTAACGTTTACTGTCTGTTCAGTATTGGTCGGGTCGTCCACTCTAGCTACGAAAGTTCCAGTTGAACTAGTACCCTTTACTGAAAGAAACAGGTCCAAATGCGAATCACTTGCTATCGGAGTTTCCGGTTCTGGAGTAACGTTTGGTTCATCTTTTGTACACGAAGTAAAAGTCAGAGCCGTCAACAATGCGGCACAATACATAATTTTTTTCATTTTCCCTATTTTTGTTATTAAAGTTTATCTTTGTTTTCTTCTCTTGTCTGTTCTGGCCTTTTTCAAGCGTAAATACAGATATGATCCATAAACACTAATCAGAATAACTATATTGGCTATACATTTGCACGGAGTTGAAAATTCCACATTTGAGAACTTGAACTTCCCGCTGAAGTTATGATTACCACCATTAGGACCTTTTTCTTCTTTCATCGACATACCCAGGAAAGAAGCCTTTTCCTTTTTCTGTGGTGAGGTGAACGCAGCATGAGGTGTCTGATCATTGCCAAACTGCCTGTCTTTCTGCAGAGCCGAAGCAGCTATTACTTCTGTTTTGGCCATTTTTTCCTGTCGTTCCCAGTAGGTCACTAACGAGCCTGTATCAATACCCGCGGAGTGAATAAACAGCATCGCATACAGAGCATACGACCAGCGTTGCACACTTTTCCATTTTTTATACCCCATTCTTTTGCGTATCCTGTCAAACGAGGTTACCCATAGTACGAGGAACAGTACAGTCATTACGATTCCTAGCAGAAAGACACCGTTGGTAATACCCTGGCCTAAAGCACTTACTACCCTATCTTCTGCAACCAGCGTATCGTGGTCAGCAAAATAATTCCATGCACCGGGTACCACCAAAAGAATACGTTTCAACGCATGCGGAATCACAGCAAATCCTACGATGATGGACAACTCCTTACGTATCAGCATAAGCTTCCCCACTGCCGGGATCTTGGGATTCAGTGCTCCCATATACATGATGATTACCAGCATGGGATGTATAAAATAAGTAGCATATGTAAATTCAATGAAAATATCTCCGAGGATAGGTAAGTAGATGATATTCACCATATCTATCCCGAATATGTTAAGAATAGGTAGAAGCGACAAACCTCCCATAACACCGAACACCCAATACAGAAAGCGAGCATGCTTTTTTATACTTTTGGCAAAGGTAATGGTAAGTATACTCCAAAAAAACACTGCCACTAGAAAGCCAGACAATGAATTGAAAAAACCGATCAAATCAATAATAGTTCTAATCATACTTGTGTTAATTTATAGTTGTTGTTGTGAATTTCTCCTGATTTTAATTGAAGAACATCCTGAACTTACAGAATAATGCCCGCCCAGGTTTTTGCAGCTTATAGTTATCATAAAGTAATTGATCGAACAGATTATTACATTCCAAGGAAACGCTGTATCTGTTATCCAGCCAGAAGAACGTAGCCGACAGGTTGTGACAATTCTGTGTAGGAATAATCGACTTGCTGTCCTTATGTCCAAACGTAGACCAAGTTAGGTAGAACCATTTAACGTACTGGTAGTCATACTCAAATCTGAGTTTATTATCCGCACCAAGCAAATTCCGGAACGTATAGCTAGCGTTGATATTGGCATAGAGGCTTGGTCGGTTCGGAATCTGCTGCTTATAGGCCGCATTCGGTTTCCCATCTGAAATCTTGGTCTCCATCATATCAACCGCCTTTTCGTATGACAAGTTTCCCTTAAGCAACAATTTATCTGCATATTGCAACCCAACTTCTGTCTCAAGACCTTTAATGCTTATCCGTGACAGATTTTTAAACGTATATGTTTCACGGTCCTGCACAGCCATTATGAAATCGTGCACATCGCGATAAAACACACCAGCCTCGTAGAACACATTGAGCCGGCTGTTGCAATCCCAGTTACCATATAAATTGACATTATAATTATTACTTTTTTCTGGTTCAAGTGCATAATTAGCATTAATATTGTCGCCATCCCCTAGCAGTTCCATTGCACCCGGAAGGCGAACACTGTACTCATACGACAGCTTTGCCGACAAAATACTATGTAACTTATAACGGGTTCCAAACCCATAGCAAGTAAACCACTTTGATGTACGGCTTCGTTCACTGTCATAGCCAGACGTATGGCTAGCCCCACTTCCCACAGTCTTTTCTTCAATTCTCACCGTATTAATAAATTCCTTAACAAAAAAAGTGTTGTGCCATTTTCCGCTCCATAAGTCAAGGTCATAGGAGAGATTCAAAAAATGGCGAGTCAGATAGTCGGTCGACCCACCATCTCCTTTGGTTTCATCAGAAGTTTCCTGATTCATCCTATCAACTGTAGCATTGAGCAAATAATTAAAGTTTAACGAACTGTGCTGAGCCAAACGGTAATCCAGATTTACTCTAGCAGACGTATTGGGCCGATTATAATATCGAATAACTGGATAACTGTTTAGCTCCGCATAGTCGGCTGGGCGATGATGACCATTCCAAAAATAAATTACCATTGCCGTATCCACGGTCGTAGATTTCTGCCACGTATGTGAAGCATTAGCCGATAATGTGAGTCCTTCCGCAAGGAAGTTTTTCTTACGATAGCGTATACCAAGATTCCATGAGCGATTTTTCCGGTGTGCCGCACCATAAACCACATCTTGAGTAGCCCCCGTCTGGATGTCCTTATCCATATTAGTAAACGAAGCCGTAACATACAGGAAATCAGTCCACAACTTATTTGTAAAACCCGTTTCAAACTGAGCAAAGACCGAACGATAATCATCGTGAAAACGTTTGAAGTCACCTGTCTCAAATTCATTCTTTTCCGGGTTCAATACCCTGACTCCCTTCATGGTATAGTTATTCTTTGAAAAATTATAACCAACCGATGGTTTAAACGTCAGTCCCGTTTTTGGTTCGATAATCTGCGCATTGAAATCTACCTGATGTGTGTTAAACGATCCCACTCGGTAAGATATATCGTAATAATTTTTCTTACTCTCATTGGTCACAATATTGATAGCACCACCTAGAGCATCACCACCTAAATAAGCTGGAACTACACCTTTATACACCTCCACCCGATCAACGATACTGGCTGGGATATTCTCTAGAGAGAAACTTTCCCCTTTCGCAGCCATTGGAATGCCATCTACATAATAGCGGATAGAATTACCACCCATACCATTAAGTGTAAGATTATAGTCGGAACCTATACCACCGCTACGACGAATACGTACACCAATACCTTTTTCCACTTCATTAGCAATAGTTTGTATGGAACTAAGTTTAGACGATACATCAATAGCATTGGCAGAAAAAACTCCACTTTTAACTTTGGTATTTTTTGACTCTCCGACGACTACCACGTTGTTCATCATAACAACATCCTCTTCTAAAGAAAAGTTAATAGTACAGTTACTTTCTACAAATAATATTTGTATTTTCTCTTTGTAACCGATACAACTTACCGTCAGTTTATGTCTCCCTTTTGCTACTTTCAACGAGTACTTGCCATCAATATCAGTTACAGTACCTGAACTACCATTACCGACCTTAACTGTAACTTCCACCAGTGGTTCACCCTGACTAGAATTTATAGTTCCACTTATTGTATATTTCACTTCTTGGCAATAAGCTTCAAATGAGCTTAAAATGACAAATATACACATCAATAAGATTATTAATCTACTTTTCATCAGATATTACTTAAATCTTTATTTTCGGCAGCAAAGGTAGAGGAAGTAAACACATTGTACAATCGCTATTTCTAGGTATTTTTATTATAGTTTAATGCTATTCGTTTTTATTATAACATCTTATAAAACCTTATTTTTCAAAGTAAAAATGCCGTGGTGACCTGACCTTTATATTCTTCTAAAATGTCAAATGAAAAATTTAGCTTCTTAGCTATGAATAATTGTTCGTAATATCTATGTGATATAAAATCATAAAAATAAATAGGTGATTATTTCTTTATTAATTTCTGACAAAAAATGAAACTCTTAAATTTAAAAAAAGACCAAACAGATCTTTGTCTGACAGAAAATATTCTGTCGGACAAAGACACAACTTGCTCTGTTCGTTTGAACAGAAATCCACTTAAAGTGGATTGTGGCTCCATGCCCATTTATAGCTATAAAATAGAGTCGTATTTACCTGATGAAAAATGTAAATATCAGTTTGTTTGTGACAAACCTGTATGCAGAGTTGAATATCGTGTGAATGGAGTGCCTGATATTTAGTTATTGGCCGATAATTTAAATATTCAATATTGAAAGTTTTATGCTGTATTGAACTATGGCATCCTGATTTACAGATATTACATATCAATCTGTATCATATAATAGTATGTAGATTGTTATAGTAAAGTTGTATACGCTGCTTAATGAGGATTGTAATATATTGATAATCAGTGTGTATGTAAAATAAGCTCTGTTGTGATATTGCAATAGTGTAATACCCTGATAACATAATAACACAACAACATGATGCCCTAATAACATAACATTACAATAACATAGTAACACAACAACATAATACCCTAATAACATAACATTGCAATAACATGATAACACAACAACATAATATTGCAATAACATAGTACCCCCCATATTATAATATTGTCAGGACATAGTATTATGCCAATATAATGCCCTGACAAGACAATATCCTAATGCTCCAAATAGTATGATGTAAAAATCCAAACAACATAGCCCGGAAAAATCCATCACCATTATCTGATAATGGATCTTTCTGAGCCATCTTCTTGCTATTTGAAAATCGGATTGGAAAGCAGAATCTTGTAATATACTGTACCTCCCACCTCTATGGGAGCTTTGGCAATCATAAACTGTACGGTCTTCCTTTCCACTTTTGCCTGAAGCATGATTCTTCTGACGATGAATCCGGCAGAGAATCTGGCACACCTTTTATCTTTCCATACAGTGAACCCGTCCTTGTCTGTCGTATGGCAGATATACCATTCTCCCGTATCCTCATCGTGTGCGAAATTAACCCGTCCTCCACCGAGAATCCCCAGTTCAATAGACATTGTCTTTGACAGGTAAACCGTTCCCTTGCTGTCCATGTTGATTGTCCGCTTCCCCTGATAAACCACCTGCTGCGGACGTGAGTTCTCCTTGTTATATACTATCAGTGCCATAAGTTTCTGTTTTAAGGGTGATACAATAAACTAACGGATTAGGATATGAATCCTTCTACTGCCAGCATCTGGCTTCTCCATGAGAATCCCCGGTTTGACCGTACTGTATCCATGATCGTGTTTACTTTTCCTGAAATGGCACTTGCCGATATACCCATACATTCACCCAACGCCTTGAATGAAAAGTCTGATTCATAAAAACGCAACGTAAACATCCTGTATTCCTGATAGGAGAACTTTCTTCTGATAAAGTTAAGAATGTCCTTCACCAGTTTTTCACAGCTGTTCAGGTCATCCGGAGAAAGGAAATCCGCATCTTCCCCACATCGAAGAAAGAAATATTCATCCGGATGGGCATATTTGCTTTCCAGCCTGAACTTGGCCATGAACGCTTTCCTGTAACATCCGATAAAGTATGCTTCATAATCCGTTATTTCCCTTTCCGGATTCAGCACCTGCTTTCTTACAAACAGATAAGTGTCATGAAAATTGTCCTCATCCAGTGCCCCGTATCTGCCAACGAGATTTCTTAACCTGTCATAAGACACCGTAAACCAGTCATTGAACCTTTTTTCCACATTGTTCGCTTCCATAATCTTCCATTTATTGAGTTATACATGGCCTGCCCGTGGGTAGGCATTCTTATTTCTTGTGCGTTCCCCAGTTTGTTTTCCGATGATTGCTGCAAGGCTTGCCGTGAAAAAATACGCTCTTGCGTCAGCAAGAGGAAGATTTTTTCACAGGCAACCAAGCCTCTTCAGGGGCCGCCTTGCGCGATCATTCGGAAAAACAACTATCTTTGCTGCAAGAAATGAGGATGACTTCATCTTGAAAGTGCCTGGTCTCTGTATATTATTACAGACGGTTATGCGAGGTATAAGATAGGTTTATCTCTATAACCCCATCTTGCTCCTTACTATATTCATGTTGTCCTTCAGGTTCCTGTCCATGACTCTTGCATAATGTTGTGTCATTCTTGTGGATGCATGTCCGAGCATGGCAGACACCTCCTGTAATGGAACGTTGTTGGCCAGCGTGACGGTCGTAGCAAACGTATGTCGGGCTGCATGTGTGGTCAGATTCTTTTTGATGCCGCAGAAGTCCGCAATCTCCTTCAGGTAGCTGTTTGCCTTCTGATTGCAGACAACAGGAAGGCAAGTCCCTTGTTTAAGACATATCGGGTGTGATTCGTATTTCTTCAGTATTGCCAATGGAACAGGAAGAAGCGGAACATTTGCTATGGAACTTGACTTTCTTATTCTCTCCAGTTTTACACGTCCTTTTCTTATCCACCAGTCACCGTTATTGTCCTGCTCCAGATGTTCCGGTCTCAATGTGGATACATCAGCGAACGCCAGACCGGTGAAGCACGCAAACAAAAAGATGTCCTTGACAAGTTCCAGTCTCGGAATATCGAAATTCCTGTTCATTATAGCCTGAAGCTCGTTGTTTGTCAGGAATACCGGATCTGTCTCGTCCTGTTCCATCTTATATCCGTAAAACGGGTCTTTCCGCATCCATTCTTTGGCTATTGCCATATTGGTGATTTTCTTCAGGCATTTCATGTAGCGGACTATTGTGTTGCGGCACAGTCCGGCTTCTGTCTTCAGGAAAACATCAAAAGCCTTGATGAAATCAGGGGAAAGTTCATGGAATGTAATATCATTCTTCTCATAAAAGCGCGGCACAAACGTTTCAAGTTTTCTGAGCACATTCTTATAACGGTTGATGGTGACGGGAGAATAGTCTATATCAACAACCTTTTCCATAGAGGAAATTTCTTCTTTGACTGTTCCAAGCAACGTCCGGACAGTCTCATCCTTTCCGAACACACGCTTTAATATCGTCTTTGGAGTTATCAGTGCCGATTCAAAGGTCAGCTCCTTGTGCTTTTCGTATGCGCGTGTAGTAAGGGCGGAAATATAGTTGTTCAATTCAATGGAAGCCCTGTCTTTTCCTTTGCTGCATCCCTTGGCCGGATTCCAGTTCTTTAATGGAACGCTTCTCTGTATTCTTATTTCTTCATATTGCCCGTTGATGGTAATCCTCATTAGGATTGGAGCCTCGCCATTTTTCAGCAGTTTTGTTTTCAGAACGAAAAATAGAATGTTCATTGTTCCTTGTTTCATGATCATTTTCTTTTTGAAGTTGCACATTCGGTTATTTCGTCAATCCTGAATGGAGCGGATGGCTGGAGAGAAATATTAAATTCGGTGGTTTTTATTATTGCCGGCTCTAAAAAACCACCGTTTTTTGTTTCTCTTACTATTATCCGCCTGTAGGTACAATCATTATCATCGGATAAGAAAGCCTGTAGCAGACGTTGTATTTCATCCGTTATTCAGTAGGGTATGCAAATGTAGAATTTCATCCCTGAAAATGATTCACGCAAATCGTTGAGAATAAGGGGTCAGCGGATTTTCCTGGTTGGTAAGCTTTCTTTTAAGCGTATAGCCT
>OHNM01000088.1_pt1 | contig 19288 bp, 28 predicted proteins | sample 1569661 | NCBI WGS metagenome assembly OHNM01 (sample SAMEA3879508, study PRJEB24766) | human gut metagenome | biome: human-associated habitat; feature: feces | place: USA | collected 1985/1987 | reverse complement strand
AAACGTATATTGTTTTAATAAGCAAGGCGAATTTATAGGATGTTTTTTAAATTCTAAACAGGCCGTTAAACTATTAAATCTCAGTATATCTCCTAGCATAATAAATAAATGCTGTACAGGTCTATGTAAAAGTGCAGGAGGATTTGTGTGGTCTTACACTTATAAGACAATCGAATCATATAAAAAAGATAATGCAAAAAGAACTAAGATAATTAGAATTTATAAGAACGGAATGGAAAAAGTATACAGTTCTATTGCTGAAGCAGCAAAAGATACTGGTAATATAGATAACAGATCTGCTATATCAGACTGTCTACGCGGAAAAAGAAAAACAGCTTACGGTTCTAAATGGAGGTACTACAAATGATTGATAAACTAACAACGTCTAAAGAAATAATTGCTAAGATCATAGCCGATTATGATCTTAAAGAAGATGAAATTAAAATAACAGATATTCGAGAATGGATTGGCGAAGGTATGGAAAAAATAGGTGCGGTACAATAGTTAGAACACAAAGTAGCTAATCTGAAGATATGTGACTATCAAGCTAAACTACCGTGTGATCTGTATAGATTAAATCAAGTTGCATTCTCATTTGAGAATAGTTGTGGTTGGTTACCAATGAGAAAGGTGACTAACTCTTTTGGCATATATAAGAAGTGTGGAGAATGTGATCCTAAAATGTTAATAAAGGATAATGCACTTATACCTTTAGTAAAGAACATATTCAATGTTAATACAGATAAGGAAGCTATTGATATTCTTAATGAAGATGTTAATGTTAAGTAGACATTAAGTGCTTTAGTAAATCAATATACTATACCTAGTAATAATGGCAGACTTATTATAGGTAATCCAGCAACATTTAATACAAGTCTACAATACTCTACTAAACCTGGATATATTACTGTTAATGTACCATGTGGTTGGGTTAAAGTATCTTATCACGCTATACCTACTGATGAAGATAGTATGCCTATGATACCAGACCTAACTTCTTATAAAGAAGCATTGATGTACTATATAGGTACAAAACTATTATACTCTAAATGGATAAAGGGATAGGTATCTAATGAGATATACTATACAATAAAAAGATCTTGGAATTTTTATAGGAAACAGGCGTACGCTGAAGCGATGATGCCAAGCACTGACGAAATTAGAGGTATTCAAAATTCCTGGGATAGGTTATATCCTGAAAGAGATGAGCATAGTAGTTTTTTTGAATATCTTGGTGATCAACAACACATTTATAATTAGAATAGACCATGAGTAATACATTACAAACAAACACATTTACAGGAGGTCTTAACCTAGATACTGACATTACTATGGTTCCTGATAACCAATATCGTTATGCAGAGAATGTTCGTGTTATAACTGATACTGATGGAAGTACCGGTGTATTGTAGAATATACAAGATGTAAAATTAGTAGAAGGAGGAGACTTTTTGTTCTATGATGAGAAAGTATTAGCTACTACTACCATAGATAAATATGGTATTATCATTACTGTAGATGATGCTCATGTAAATAGAATCTATAGAGTAGATAACTATAACAACCCTCCGCTGAAACATACTATAGTGGTAAAAGGTAAACTTGGTTATACAGAAGACTCTAATATTAAGATAGTAGCTAATTATGAATCCGAAGGCATTATAAAGCTGTACATAGCTTGTCCAGAGTAGATAATAAAGACTCTTAATATAATGGATGATAAGTATGTATACACATCTGGTAAAGATAATTCGTATCTAGATAGTGCAGGTAATTTAAAAAATCCTAGCTTACTAGATATACAGATATCCGCTTTACTTACTCAACCTGAAGTAACTTCACTAGGAGGTGGATAGTTAAAAACCGGAGTTGTACAATACGCATACCAATTGTTTAATGCTCGTGGTTCTAGTACTAATTTCTCTCCAGTAAGTAATGCCATACACTTAACCACTAGTAATGTATCAACAGGTTAGCAGTAGTACATGGGGGCTAATAAAGATATTAACTCTGGTAAGAGTGTTAACTTTACTGTTAAACTTAATGATATTCCCGAAGGATTATTTGATAGTATTAGACTTATACGTATACATTACACAGACTATACAGAAGATCCTATTATCGAAGTATTTCAAGAAGCTACTATATCTACTTCTGTTAGAGAGTATAGCTTTACAGATGTAGGCGGTTCTGCTATCAATACTCTAACTATAGAGGAGTTTAACAAGACATAGGAATCATCATTTGCAGCCGCGACCATAGAAGCTAAAGATAATATTCTATTTGCAGCTAATATAACTGAAGTTACATGGAAGCCTGATTATGATGCAAGAGCTTATCGTTTTACTTCTAATGGCAGATTGATACTTAAAGGAGCTAGTTCTGATTAGGATATAGATGTCACTCTATCTAGTTCTACTCTAAACTCTTATCTAAAAAACATACCAGAGGATCACGATTGTATAAATCCGTATAACTTGACAGACTATGCAATGAGCGCTGCTAACGTAACCAAATATAAATTTGGTAGCAATACTCTTGGTGGTACTGGTCTTAATATAGATTATGAATTTATTACTACGGATATTACATTAGACGAGTAGTACCAGAATACTCTATCTATAACTACTAATGTTACTAAGGATAATACGATCAACATAAGTAAGCTAGATGGTTCTCTAATAGAAACTGTTACTTTAGGTAGCGCATCTGACAGTAGATTTAAAAACTACGCGGATCCATACTTTGCTTCTAAATATAGAAGTCATCATAGAGATGAAATATACAGATACGGTATAGTATTCTTTAATGATAAAAACATTGCAACTCCTGTGTATTGGATAGGGGATATTAAGTTTCCACATTGCTATGAAGCGTGTCCTTGGTATGTAGACAATTAGTCATTGAAAGGAAAACCAATAGGTATTAGATTCAATGTTAGGAATTACCCAGATGGTGCACATACTTATCAGATAGTAAGATGCAAGAGAACTAAGGAAGATAGAACAGTATTAACACAAGCAATAGTATCAGCTACTGTCTCATACCCGTATCACTCAGTTAGAGATGCTGAGTATGATATAGCATCCGAAAACACTAGACGTCCTTATACTTTCTTAGGCAACTCATATTAGAAGAATGGTTTCTGGGCTACCTTTACTGGTTTCTATTACAAGTGGTTGCTAGGAGAAAGAGTAGATAGTAGTATCGTAACTCTGATAAGTCCAGAGATAGATATGAATAAAGATGACATGGCTGCTAGTATCAAAGGATGTAGAGGTGATTTGTGCATGTACTTAGATCCTAGAACTAGTAGAATGACAAGTAGAGACAACGAGAAATATTATGGAGCATATATATCTTCTGACAGAACTCAATTGATCGTAGAACATACTCAAGTAAGTGGAGAAATGAAATCTCAGAAGAATGATATGTACCCGTTTAGAGCTGGAGACTTAGTACAGAGCTCAAACGACTTTAATAATATGTTCATAATATCTGTTGATAATGGTACTAATCAAATAGGACATCAGTTCAATGGTATATCTAATATGATCGGCAAGCGTTACGTCGCTCATTATACAGGTTTAAGTAATAGCGTGAGAGGTAGTTTTGACATAATTGAAGTTACCAATCCTATTATTATGCAAACTTTAGAATGGAACGACGCAGTGTCTAAACACTCATCTATAGCAGGAAAAACATACCTAAATGCATCTGTGTCACATAATTAGGATTAGAACAATGGAACTAATGCTAATAAGACAGGTTACTTTGGTAATTGCTTAGTTATAAACAGAAGTAATAATAATATAGGAGTACCTAATACTATTAGTACAGATATGTCTACTTCTAATAATCTATCTACTAAAGCTAACTCTGGAGTAGCTTCTGCTATATAGCAATTTAATTATGCTCCATTTACTACACCTGTAGTGAATATTAAAACTACTAATATACCATACGGTGGCAATACCTATAATGCACGTAGTAATTCCACGTATATAAGTACATATAGTAACCACATAATAGAAAATGAATCTAGTAGTTACGTTAATGTATTTGGAGGAGATACTTACTTAGGTATACTTGATAATAAGACTGTTATTTATATTCCGTAGCTTACTGGAGACAAACAGTCACCAGATACTTACTGTGGAATATCTATATCCGACTATATTCCTTTTGAAACTACTATCAACATGGCTCTAATGTATGGTCAATCGGCATCCAGAGTAGCAAGTGGCGGTTTAGATTACGTTGATCCATATTTAGGGTTAACAGCTGCTGGAGGATCATACGGTGGTCATAGTCAAGAAAAACCTTATTATGCATATAATGACGCTTATAGTGTTCAACCAGATGCTCAGATGTATGCTGTAGATTCTACTTATTCCATAAGTAATCTTAAGTCAGGTAATAGAATTAGATATTCTGGTACTAAGACAGCTAATGAAATAACAGATAGTTGGACTAGTTTCAAGGTTGCTGATTACTTAGATGTAGATTCATCTCATGGAGATATTACAAACTTGAAGCAGTTTAATAATCAGTTATTATTCTGGTAGAAAGATGCCGTAGGAATAGCATCTGTAAACGATAGATCACTTATAACAGATAACAATCAAGCTCCTCTAGTATTAGGTACTGGTGGTGTACTGGATAGATATGACTATTTAACTACATCCAATGGATCTGATACACCAAATGATAAAAGTATTGTAACTAGTCCTAATGGTTTATATTGGTATGATGATAGTAAGAATGAAATATGTTCATATGGTAATGGAGTATAGAAATTATCCAAAGCTAAGAGTGTTCAATCATGGTTAAATACAGATAAACAAAAAGCAAAAGTAAGTATATATGATCCTAAGTTTAACGAAGTACAGATGGGATTTGAAGATAAAGTACTTACTTATGATGAACAAATTCAACAGTTCTCTTCGTTTAGAACATTTAATCCAGATAATTACTTATCATTCCCAGACAAACTCTTGTATATTAAGGACTAGATAATAAAAGAAAGCGCAGATTTTCCGTTAAATGAATTAAAGTCTAGATTATAGATAGTAATCAATAAAGATCCATTATTAACTAAGACGTTTGATAATGTGTTCTTTAGTGGAGAATTTGATGATGTTAGAAAGATGATGCAAGTTATTAAATTCACTACAAAGACTCAAGAAGGAACTATATTTAAAGATAATACAGAAGTAAATAATCCAATAGAACAGCGAGAAGATACATTTAGGTTTGCTGTTGGTAGGGAAAAAACTAGTGTAGATGACATGTCTCTTCCTGGTAGAATGAAAGGAAAGTATATGATATGTGATTATATTATTAATTGCAATGATCAACACAATTTCAGACTCCCTAATATAAACACAACATATAGATATTCAATGGTATGAAAAAGATAAATAAAAGAAAAAAATATGTAGGTGGAGGTATGACACCATATATGCGAACCGATTTCAATTCTCAGCTACCTACACAATTAACAGCTCCACAGTCAGTATAGGCATATGCTCCTGGTAATGCTAAACCTACTAGTTCTGCTAATTTTTTGCAATCTAGTAATTTTGCAAATATGTTTGGAGGATCTGGTGGATCTGGAGGCGGTGGTATGGCTGGAATAGGTCAAGCTGGAGATGCTGTCAGCTCTATGATAGGAAACATAACTGCTCCTGCTACAGCTGCTACTAGAGGAGAAGCTAACATGCAGACTGTAACTAATACAATAGGTGGAGCAGCTAAGGGTGCAGCCGCTGGTCTTGCGGTTGGCGGTCCTGTTGGAGCTATAGTTGGCGGAGTTGCTGGTTTAGCTTCTGGCATAACTGGTAATAAAGGTAAGGTTAACTTATCATCAAATCCATACGATGATAATATTACTGTTAATTATGGTACTGGTATCAGAGGCGGGAAGAGAAATAGAAGAAAGATAGAGAGACAAAGAGATCAAGCTATAGCTAATGCTAGAAGTAACCAGGCTAGTTTAGCTATGGGTTATTAGAATGAATAGGAATTCTATCAAGACTACGATACAGATATACAAACAATGGCTTATGGAGGTACAGTCAGTAGTTTAGCGTATGTAGATGATGGAGAGGTACTCAATACTCCACAAGGAGATATAGTTAATGTACCAGAAGAAGGTAAACCAACAGATAGTAATTTGGTTAATCTACCAGAAGGTACTAGAATACTTAGTGATAAAAGAAAAGTACCAGGTAGTAAAGAAACATTTGCACAGATGGGTAAAAGATTAATGTCTAAGAAAACAAGTAAGTCTAAAGATAAGTATGTAGAGAATGCAGCTATGTTAAACTAGATGCATGACTAGATGATATATGATAGACTGTTCGCTATACAAGAAGGAACTAAGAAAAGTAACAGTAAGGTATAGAAGTTCGATGGTGGAGGTATAGTTACAGCCAATAATAAAGGGAGAATGGTATAGATTGCAGATAGATTATACAGACCTTGGAACTATTGGGAAGATGTATATGAAAGTAACCAATATGTACCAGGAGCTACGCAACAACTTGCAGCTAAAACTCAACCGAGTGCGCCTGCTTCTACTACTACAACTGTCAATGATAATAGACCTAGTGGACCTGTTTCTATAAATGATATCGTTAAGGCTTCCGACAACACAGTAAATACAGGAGAATGGCGTGGAGGTATACCATATTGGCTTTTATCTGCTACAGGTCCTGCTACTGCACAACCTACTAACACTAGAACGGTAGTGTCTGCCGCTAAACCGATTACTACTGTTAGTGGTCAAGGTACTAAACAACGTAGTAAAACATCTGTTGCTAGTAGACCTATTACTAACACTAGAACGGTGGAACCAGTATAGAACACATTAGACCTTAGTGGAGAAACACAAGCGAGAGTTCCATACGAGACCGCCCCATATATATCTTCCACTAGTAGCGCTTCTACTCCAGTTACTCCTAGTTCTACGGTTACTAGTACTCCTAGTAATAATTGGGGTTCTGTGATGAATCTGTTTACCGATATTGCTGCACTAGCTCCTACTATATCTAACATGTATGCAAAACCAGAGTCTTTCAATGCAGTATACAATCCGTATGAAGCTCAGATAAATCAAACAATGGCTAATCGTAGATTTGATATTAGTCCAGCCAAGAGAGCTATTCGTGAGAACAGAGCGATTAGTAACTATAATGCTGCTAACTACAACCCTAACACTGGAGCTAATCTAGCGTATAGAATTCAAAGTCAGATTGCGGCTAACAAAGCTATATCCGATTTATATTCTACAGCTAGCAATGTTAATAACCAGTATAAGGCAGATTATGCTAGTACTCTGAATAGTCTAGGACAACAGAGAGTTAATGCTACCAATATGGCGGTAGACATGAATGCTAGAAGTAGAGCTGCTGCTAGAAACATTCAAAGAACAGCTCTGAGTCAATTGAGTCAGTACGCACAGAACAAACAACTTATGAAGAATCAAAAGTCTAGAGATATGGCTATGTTGGAAATGTATGGACCATTCCTAGAAGCTGGTTACAAAGCAAGTGATTACGCATCATTCATGAAACAATTTAAGAAAGGATAATATGGCAGCAAATATGTACGATCAAGCCGCATAGGCTTAGTTTATTAATACTTATGTGCCTATCAATTTTGGTGAATTATACAGAATAGGTGCGGCACAAAAACAAGCAGTAGATCAAGCGGCAGAACAATTTACTACACAGTTACAGAAGTTTGGAGAATTCAGATCACCTTCCAGAGTAGATACAGAGAACTATTATAACATGACTATTGGCAGAGAAGACTTTCAGAATGCCATTAATCAAATGGTGTCTAACCCTGATTACATGAAGGATGCTAGTAATAGAGCTCAACTACAATCACTAATAAATAGTGTAGATTATGCTGCTCTGTCTCAGTTAAAAGAAAGTGCAGACTATTAGAGAATGGGTTTACAGACGAGAGCTAAGATGAAAGCAGAAGGTAGACTCAAAGACAGCTGGGACAAGTCAGATATAGCTAACTACGATACTCTAGGTACTGGTAAAATATTTGATGACATTACTCCGGTAGCTTACATGAATCTAAATGAACTTAGTACTCCTTACTTTAATGATTTGAAACCAGGTTTCTTAGGTACAGATTATGTAAACGGTACTAGATATATAGTAACCGGTAATAACATGGAAGACCTTATGGCGGTAGCTACAGCTAAGTTTAATGACTTAATTGATACTCCACAGGGTCAGAAGTACTTCGAAGAGTACTTGGCTATGAATAACGGTGATGCAAATGCTGCTAAATCTCAATTCATCAATGCAGTAGCTCAATCACAAATTGACAGAACTCGTAGACCTAAATACGATGTAGATCCTGCCTTTATAGAACAATTAAAATACAGTCTGAAGGCAAAGGCAGCCGGAGCTTCAAATACTAGTAATGTATTGCCAGACTTATCTAGAATACTTGCTACTACTACTGTACAGAACAATTTAGCTGTTTTAGGAGGTTTGACTCCTGAAGAAAGATCAGCAGTAGCTAGTGGACAAGCTAATTCTGAAATATACCAGAAGGCAAGTAGAAATATGAGTAATAACCTCAAGGTGGCATGGAACAGTTTAAGTAAAGCTTCTGGAATAAACAGTGCTTCTAGAAAACTATTAGACATGATTAGTCAACCTCTATCTAAAGAAGTAGATACTAGTCTACTTGTGGAAGGTGGTGGAGAAGTTCTAGGTAAAGATGCAAAGCTTACCAATAGTACAGCTAATATGACACTAGGAGCAGATATGACGTTTGGATTACTTGGATATGAGAATGGAGCTCTAGGTTATGCAATGAGTAACATGCAGAATGCTTCAGATGAAAAACAAAAGAAAGCATGGAAAGACAGATCTGTAGCAATGGCTACTATTCAACAAGCTTGGTATAACGACCAATTTAGAGATGTTATCGTTAAAGGATCTGGTCAAGTACTTAGTGACAATAATGAAGTATACCACAAACGTAAAGTATACATACCTATAGATCAGTTAAGAAACATTGGTTTCGAATCAATTAGTAAAGGAGACTTCTCTAAGTTAATAGGTAGTAAAGTAGTATCTCTGGGAGATATTATAGATAAACAATAGATAGAGATCACACAAGAATATGATCCAAAAACTGGAGAGGTACTAAAAGGAGAAACTACTAAGAAGTTAACTAGAAAGAAACTAGATGATTCCGATCTGTATGTAGAGTTTGATGCTACTTATCCTCTACAGATAGGTAATAATGAAGCTACTATTACCAGAAATGCCAATTACGAACGACAAGTCAGAACACTTGGAACTAAAGAAAAATATTCATAGGCAGAAGATTCAGCTAACAGATATCTAAGATAATATGGAAGATAACAAATTCATGGTAGGCGCTCCCAAAATGAACGCCATGACTTATGGTTCTATGGATACCGTACAAAATATACCTACTACTTCTGAGAGGAAATAGTAGGTATAGGAGTATGATTATGATATACCTTCTAACTTAGCAGATATATATACTAGAAAAGGCAGTACTGAGACTCCAGAAGAGAAAAGCAACGACTATAACTGGTCTAAGATACTTAATGTTGCTACAGGTATTGCTCTTACTCCTAATGCAGGTATTGCAATAAAAGGAGGTTACGATATATATAATAGCCAGTTAGGTCAATCTGTTGTAGAGAAAGCAGTAGAAACAAATATCAGATCCTTAGAAGGTGATTTAGCCAGAAAAGAACTACGTACTATGCAAAGTATAGAGTTCTTGAAAGACTATGAAGAGAAACTACAAAGATTAAATCAGATACAAAGTACAGGAGAAGGTGATCCATAGGAAGCAACTCAGTTATAGACGTATTTGGATCAGAATGCTTAGACTTATGAGTTACTGATAAGAGGTAACAGTAAGTTAGCTCCTCTGTACTACGATGGATTTGAAACAAACAGTATTACTGGAGAGAAAACAACTTCCATAGGATTGCAAGTAGATCCTAAGAAAGTACCTTTATGGGATAGACTTATGCTTAGTATATCTACTATGTTTGATAACAAAGCTGAGGCATACGAGGAGTACGTTAAAACTGGTTATGGTGATGCTGTATTAAATATCAAGCCTAAAGAAAGTGTATGGAACAATCCTGATAGAACTGGTATTATAAACAGTTTGCAGAAATTATATGACGATAGTATAACATCTCAAGAACTTAAGGTACAAAAGATTAAAGACAGACAAGGTATCTTAAAAGAAGGTAGCTGGTTCTTTGATCCTAATCAAATATCTCCAGAGTTTAGAGAAAGAGTAAATAATAATGAGTTTGCTTGGGGAGATCTAGAATCTTATCCTTACGCAATACCACAGTTAGGTTCTTCTTTAGGAGAAATTGCTTCTACTGTAGAAACTGCTACTCTTGGTAGATTAGTAAGTATGGCTGCAAAATCTGCGGCTAAGAGAGGAAATCCCTATTCAGCTGCTTTGTTAGCTATTGGGGAGTTTGGTTTAAATGCGGCTAATAGTTATTATCAACGTACTCAAGAAACTAATGCTGAAGTATTTGATGCTTACTTGAATAACATAGTAAATCAAATGGATTCAGGTAATCTGGATGTAGATAGAATATTAGACCAAGGCATTGAGAAACTATAGGCTAGGGGGATTAATACAGATGAAATGACTATGCCGTAGATTCTTGAAGATATGCTTCTGTACAATATCAAAACAGATGATCCTAACTTTGAGAATATCAAGCTTAGTGCATACAATGGTCTGGATAATATCTTTACTTCTAACATGGCTTTAGGAGTATGGGATGCCATGGATATGGCTTTATACTCTTATGGAGGTAAACTCGCTGTGAAATCAGCAAAAGAGTTACTTAAGCAGGGAGGTAAAGGATTAGCAAAAGCTACTGGACTTACTAAGGTTGCTAACATAGCCGATAAGTTTATAGATAACAGAATAAACAAAGCTCTATACAGAATGGCTTCTAAAGACGTATTTAAAGCCAATAAGTATAGAGATGTGCTTAATACTGTGGTAGGTTTAGGTACTAAACTTGGAGTAACAGCATTCGGAGAGGGTACAGAAGAAGGACAACAATACTTAATTCAAAGAGATTATGAATTAAGTTCTAAGTATGATCCTAAGAAGATGACATTACTGGATGCATTCTTTAAGAACTTCCAATATGGTGCAGAAGCCAACATGGCTCTGATGGGTTTACATCCTGATGAAGCTTTAAACAATGACAAAGAACTAGAGCAGAACATGAAAGTTGGTGCTCTTATAGGTTTGTTAATGGGTGGTGCTGGTACTACTATATCTGATGGTCATCAACTTATTAGAGATGTGAAATCTAATAAGATGTTACGTAATATGGCTGCTTATGACATTAGTAATAAAGAAGAAGATGTTAAAGTAGACAGATGGTATAATGCAGTAAAAAAGGGTTACACTCAAGATGTAATTCAGAATCTTCAAGACATTAGAGATAGATTTACTCCAGAAGGTCTTACTCAAGAAGATATAGATGAAGATATCAAGAAAGCTAGACAGTTAGAGAGTATATACTATAATCCTAATGTATCTGATAACTTAGAGCAGTTAGGAATTAAAGTAGGCAGTGAAGAGCATAAGACGTTTGCTAAGAATGCAATGAAGGCATACGACTTAGAACGTGTATTTAACTCTCAAGCTAAGGAAGCTAACAAGAAACTCGCTGAAAAAGTAAATCAAGTATATAGTTCTGACGAGTTTAAAAACGTAGTAGACGAGTATTGGAATAATCTATCTGATACAGAAAGAGAAACATGGGGAGTTAAAGAGAACCTAGTTAGCATAGTAAGAGACGCCCAGTAGACATTCACCACTCTTAACGTTCTTAATAAGCTGAAAAAACAGCTCAAAGACATGCAATCCTTTATTGCTCAAGCAAAGAAGAACGGTCTGGATGTTAGTGACGAGAATATAGCTTCTGTAGTATATCACATTAATCGTAAACAGAAATAGTTAGAAGATGCTACTAAGAAGGATAAGTAGATGTTCAAATAGCTTAAAGATATATTTGGAATCAATACTGATCCAGAACTAGAACAATTGATAGCAGATGAAAATATACTTGTTGGATTACTTAGTAAGGCTGTAAACAGACGTGCTGCATATTAGAACGGAGTGGTACTTAGAACTGATATGAACAGACGTGCTGACTTCAACATTCGTAACTGGTCACAGTTATCAGAACAAGAACAACAAGAAGTACGTGATAGATATACAAAGGAAGCACAGGACAACGGTCAAGAAGCTCCTAGCGATAGATCTATAATTGCTAGATACAATAGAGATGTACAGCAAAATGATATTATAGACGAGTCTGTAAATGCTGCTAGAAAGTATGCTAATGATATTATTAAGGCAGATCTTGATAGATATACTTAGAATGACAGATCTTATAGTGAAGTAAGCGAAATAGAGGATGCTCAGAATGAGGACACACAAGATACTCAAATGACATCAGAAGAAGAGCCCGACTTTACTCCGACTGGAGAAGGGGATAACTCTGGATCTCAGATAGCGTCAACTGACTTAGATGTCAAGTAGAGAGAAGAAGAGACTAGTTTGGTGGAGGATGTATATACCGAATCTGAAGAAGATAAATTAACTACTAAAGATGAAGAGACCGGAGACATAGAAGAGATGGATATAAGTGATCTGGTTACTGTAGCAGATGATGCGGAAGATGTTTCAGATGAAAGATCCGCTGAAGATGTAACTGAGGAAGATATAACTAGAGATACTAAAGACGATACACAGGATAAGATAGATATGGAGAATCTTATGGATGCATCTAACTTTAGAGATCCTGATGATGACTTCGGTTTAACATCTGATGATAATCCTTTCTTAGATCCTCAAACAGAACCTGAGATTCCAGATGCTATAAAAGCTACTATGATAGAAGATCAACCAGAAGAACTTCCTTTCATTGATCCTGTAGCTCTAGAAAGATCAGCAAACAAGGCATTTCCTGATGCAGAGGATTACTTTATAGATAATCAAGGTAGAATGTTCTTGAATGGTAAAGAGGTTACTAAAGAACAGATTGAGAAAGAGAATCTAGCTGAACAATACTCTGATGATTCTACTAAGACTCTATCGGAAAAAGCTAATGAACAAGAGAAGGAAAAGGGTATAGTACCGGGTCTTTCATCTTCTACTAGCATAATGAATAGTTGGTTAGTAGGAAGAACATTATTCTATAGACCAGATGCTACTAAGCCTATGGATCTTCCATTCAAAGTAAAGGGAGCAAAGAATATACACTCAGGAAAAGAGTTAGGAGAAGCTATGGGTGATCCTAATTTCTTATCTGATGCTAAGATATACTTTGTTCCTGGACCTACTATGTCTTCAAATGAAGCTGCTTTTGATCCTAATGATCCTACTACATATAGAAATGCAGCTGTCTACATGATTATAGACAAGAATGGAGAGATATATGCTGCTGCATATAGAAGTAACGCTAAAGCTGCAATCGACTATCAACACAGACTAGGTAGTGTACCTAAAGAATCTAAAGCTGCCGAAGACTTAAATACTCTTGCTGCTCAAAAAGAAAAGATAGTATCTTTCTACTTAGAGAAATGTAAGAAGGACAAGAATGGAAAATACGTACTACCAGAGGAAGGTCTTACTCATGTAGTACCTACTCAAGTAAATGTATCTAATGGTACATTTAATAACCAAAAAGATGGTAACAAACCTATCTTCAGAAAGTTATCTGAATGTAAAACATTCCAGATTCCTTTGGATCCTAATAAAATATTGACTGAATGTACATTTGGTTATGGAGTCGGTGGTATTCAAGTAGGTTATAAGGCGGATCCGTTTGCTATTAAACAGTTAGGTACTGATGAAGTATTAGCTAGTAGTGGAGGATTTGCCGGTAAGATGGCTATATTTCCAAAGCCTTCTGCTACTCCGAGAGGTAGATATACTGTTCCAGTATACTTGAGCGAAAAATTCTTTAGAGACGAAAGTATTAAGAAACCTTCTGATATTAAGTTGAGAAGTCACGATGAAGCTGGAAATCCTACCCCTAACGGATCGTATTCTAACTTCATGGAATATGTACTTGATCTGATTACAGATGGTGATCCGTATGGAGTATTACCATTGATAGTTAATCAAGGTGAGAAAACACGTCTATCAGCTAAGAAACAGGAAGAAGTACAGTTCCTAGCTAAAAAGCAATTAGGCTTTGATCCCGAAACAGAATTGTTCTACTTTGCTAGTCCTAGAAGTGATAGAAATGGTCTATACTTTAGAACTGATGTACCATTAAGCGAAGTAAAGACTAACCCAATGGCTAGGAAGGCTATCTTGTGGTATATGATGTAGAACTATCACTGGAACATGGATAAGAACGTTCTTAGTCAACCTTTACCAGAAAGACTTAGAGATCTTGCAATTCGCGTACTTAAACCTGGAGATGAAAAACTAGTACTATATCCTGGGGAGCTTGAGTTTACTTTAGCTGAATTGGGCATCTCAGAGAAAGAAGGTAAATTAGTAAAAGATAAGGTTGCTCCACCAGCAATAGCTTGGGCAGTTAATAGTGGCAAACTGTTAACTGATATGGGTGACTATGCTTTTAGAGATGGCTTCATATATGCGGAAGACATAACTGTGAATGAAGCTCAAACTCCAGTATCAGTATCTACTGAACCGGTTAGTGTAGCACAACCTGTTGAGACTAAACCAGAACCAGTAAAAGAACCGGAAGTACAGCCTGAGAAACCAGTAGAGGAAAAGGTAGAAGAACAACCCAAAGTAAAACCTACTTCTGAGAATCGTCAGAGTAGAAGAGCTAAAGCTCAAGAGTTGGTTAAATCCCTTAAACAACCTGATGCTAGTGCCCCTAAAGTAGCTAGATATATGACTAGTGAGGAACGCGAACAATTTGCCGCTTCTCTTGGTCAGAAAGTATCTAAGGAAAACTTCGTATACTTATATGATTTAGATGGTAAACCTCAGATGTTTATCAAATCCATGTTAGAGAAGGTATTCAAAGAAGTTGGATTAGAACCTACTTTCTATGTTACTGGTATGTATTCTACTGAGGAAAATGAAGTAAATAGAATATCTCAAGACTTACGTGAAGCTAAATCTTGGTTGATGGATAAACTAGGTTTATCTGTAGACCAAGTAATGATATTCAATGGAATAATGAGAGCCGCTTCCAATGGTCCTAGAGTATATGGTGTTACTAGATTAGCTACTAACGGAATAGGTAATATTATCCTTGGACAAGGTGCTGGAAAAGGTATTCAGTATCATGAAGCTTGGCATTATATAAACCTACTTGTACATTCTCCTAGAGAAAGATAGATCGTATATGATGATTATGTAAAACATCATCCTGAATATAAGAATGCTTCTATAAATGAAGTAGAGGAAGCTATGGCGGAAGACTTCCGTAGCTGGGCTATTGTTCAGAATGCCAAGTGGTATAATATTGGTTATTAGACTATTAAGCTATTTAGAGCCATAAAAGACTTTGTTAAGTCTATGTTCAATATATCCGATAGTCTCTACACTACCATATATAAAGGTATAAACAAAGGAAGATATTCTCAATATGAACTTAACTCTGTATCTATGGAGGAATTCCACAAAGCATTTACAGATAATGGTACATTCTTCTCTATACCGGGAGTACCTCAAGACAGATTGAAGAATATGCCTTCTATCATTAATCCAGATGTATTTTATAATGTATTAGACTCACTTACCAGTACGTTGTTATCTGTGTTTAATGTTAGACAAGCATCTGATATATCTAAGTTAACAGAGAATCTAGATTATATTCCTTCTATTATAGAGGGAAATATGATGGCTGGTCTTACTCCTGAAGAGAATGAGCAACTTATTGAAGAAGTACTTGATAACTGGGACATCTTCAGAAAAGAAATGGCAGAGCAATTGTCTACTTTGAATATCAAAGCTGAGGAAGTAGAGGTAGATAAAAATGGTGATACAGAAGGACAGAATAATAATGAGAGATATGATAGAGTTGCTTTTGAATTCTCAAAGAAGCTCAACATGTCTTTCAACGCTAAGCTATTCTTTTACTCTATTCCTAAGATGGAATATGATAAGAATAAGGAACTAGTGCCTGTAGTGGATCCTATCTTTGGACTCAATATGACTGAATCCTTTGATGTGTCTTGGAATAAAATAATGGAAAACCTATGGGATATCGAAAGATGGGAAGATCTAGAATCTAGATGTTTAAGACTTGGTAATGCCGATCCCTTCTTTAAATCTCTATACAACTACATTAGCGGAGATAATAAACCAGATGAAAACACTTGTACTCAAATTCTTACTACCATTAAAAGTGCTAAAAACGAAATGACTTCTATAGAATTTAAGGAAGCGTTCGAAAAAGCAAATAGTAGAATACAAGATGAAGATTTAGTATTGGATGTAAAAACATCAATGAGAGCTAAAGCTGGTAAATGGCGAATCCTGGATTCCTCTTTACTTAGATTATAGAATAAATATCCTAGACAATGGGGTAAACTATTCTATGTGTCCGGTATGATAGACAAGAGTAATCCTAATAAGTTTGAAATAGACTAGGACAAACTTGAGGATTTGAATGTCGACTTTATGCTAATAAAAGAGAAGATAGATGAAATAGCTGCTCCATTTACCTCTAAGAGACCTAAAGCCATTACATTCACAGAAGATGATATCCGCAAGGCTAGTGTTACCGCAAAAGAGGAATTAGTGAACTGGCTGAATGGAATAGGTATAGACGTAGATATTAAGTCTATAGACTACTTATTATACGGCATGAAGTCAATGAATCCTAAACTACCTACTATTGAAGGGTTTGATAAAATGTATACTTTACTTAATGACTCCAGTAAAGGAAATATTCGTAACCAGATATTAGGCAACTTGGATGCATTATCTAAGGGAGAGACAAAACTATTAAAGCTAAATAATCCATTCCCTGTAACAGAAGATAGTTTTATATAGAAACTGGCTATTGCTCATGGTAAGTCTCACCCAAATCCATCAGAATTTAGTGTAACTGGTCCTAATAATACTACAGTATACCCAATAACCTAGAATAATTATATGTCTGATAGAATTAGATGGTTTAATACAGATCCTTCAGAAGTATCAAAAACTAGGAAGGCTGTGTATAATCGTCATTCTATACTGTTGTAGGCACTAGAAGACGGATCTAAATTAAGTTTAAGTACCTTTATTGCAGTTCGTAACGAAGACAATAGAACTAGTAGAGATTACTTTTAGATATCTCCAGTAGAGGACTATATATCTAAAATGGTACTTGCTCATAACGATAGAATACTATTACCTACTATGGCAGATAAGAAGACATGGTATTCTATTAGTGGAGTTAAACTGTTTCACGATATGTTGTCTAAATCTAGATTAACTGAAAGACAGACAGATACTGGTATACAGGTTCAATATGTTGATGATCAGATGTATCATTATTCTGATGATACATTACAGACATTTGCAGATTATTTCCTTGATGAATTTAATGCTATAGAACAGTATTACGCAGATAAATCACAAGTAGAATAGAACCCTAATCTTGCTATTGATAATTACCACGGTAAAATAAAGAATGGTAAGATGGATAATATGGGTAATGGAGGGTATTTCAGATACTTCTCTTCCATCAGAATGAGAGGAGAAGATGGAAACTATAAATACGTTCCTTTGAACCAGATGATTTATGCTTGGTCAAAATTTGATTATGATAATGATCAAAATCAAATGCCAACTAGACTTAAACAACTTAAAAATACTTTGTTTAGTAATAGAGAAGTATTATTTGATATGATAAATGCAACTCTACAAGATAAGGTATAGGAAGAACTTGATTTCTTAGTGGATAAAGGTATAATCAAAAAGTATGCCAATGGTGAATATGAGAACTTGTTAATACCATCTAACATGTTAGACGATTATCATGAACGTTCTCGTTCACTGCCTAATGGAGATTCTTCTAAGAGAAGTAAGCCTGCTGCACTTTATTCATTAATTGCAAACCATGTAGCTAACTAGATGGTTTCTATCATAGAAGTAGAAAAAGCGTTTGTTGGAGATCCGGCTTACTATAAATGGAAACGCGATAAGAAACAACCATGGATAATAGTAGAAAGATCTGTCGACAAGATTAAACGTCTTGGTTCTGTATTATCTACTGGAGATAACCTTAGAACCTATTGGGGAGACGGAGATCCTAGAAATAACTCTAAGTTCACAGTATTACATATGAGTGACAATGAGGTAGGATCCATCAAATTTGACGAGTACAAAAAGATGTTTACTGCTGCTGAAGTGATGAAACATATTCAAAGAACTAACCCAAATATAGACCAGAAACGACTAGTTAATATGGTTAGTAAAGAGAATATTAACAACACTATGAAAACTCTTAATGCTAAAGTAAAGAAAGCTATAGAGGATTCAGTAGCTAGACAGATTGCTGCATATGGTATTGATGAAAACGGTAGGGGTAAGATAAACCAAGCCGATGCTGCTGTGTACATTAGACCTGCATTGTATAAGAGAATTGTTCAGGCAGTAGGAGAATGGTCACCAGAAGTAGAAAGAGCGTTCGATCTATTGGAAAGTCCTGATGAATCATGGTTGTCAGATCCTAAACTATACGCACAAGCTATAGAGACTCTTATCAAACCATTAAAGATGGTATACTTTGGTAATCATGAACTCACTAAGTTAGGATTGAATGTACCGGTATTTGACAAGATGGCTATCTTCCCGATGTTCAGAGTGATGGCAAAAGCGGATAACTACCACTTGTATAACCGTATGAACAATGAAGAACTAGGTACTATTGATATGCTTACTTTCGAATCTGCTGTTAAAGTAGGTGGTAGAAAGAAATTCAAACCATATAAAGATGCATAGAACAGTAGATTTAACTTAGAAGATCTGAATAAACCGTCTACTTCTATAGTAAATGGTGAGACTAACTTCGAAGGTTTAGATTCTGACAATTCTAAATTGCCTACGTATATTCAAGATTTGCGTAATCTTAGATTGCAGATGAATACAGATCCGCACGAACATACTGATAGATCATTAGGTACTTAGTTCGCTAAAGTGGCACTAAGTAACTTGGTTAAGAGTAGACCGTATGGATTAAATAAAGGGGTAGAATACACTGGTAGATAGA
>OHNM01000075.1_pt1 | contig 20286 bp, 20 predicted proteins | sample 1569661 | NCBI WGS metagenome assembly OHNM01 (sample SAMEA3879508, study PRJEB24766) | human gut metagenome | biome: human-associated habitat; feature: feces | place: USA | collected 1985/1987 | reverse complement strand
AAAAGTCTGTTATAATAAAGAAATTCGTTTGTAAAAAGAAACTTAGTAAATGAAGATGATAAGATTTTGCAGTTTGAAGCTTCTCGCACTGTCAATAGTATTATGGATGACTTCTGCCACGATGCGGGCTGACGATAAAAACATAAAAAAAGAATTCGCACCCATCAACACGGCAGTTCCTTCTTTGTCCATTGCTCCTGACGCACGCGGAGGCGCAATGGGTGACAACGGTGTGTCCACTCTTCCGGATGCTAATTCCCAATATTGGAATCCTGCCAAGTATGCATTCAGCACCAGCAGTGCAGGAGTTTCCCTCTCCTACACGCCTTGGCTGCGCAAATTGGTCAATGACGTGGCGTTGGTCAACCTTTCCGGCTTCTATAAAATTGGTTCGGATGACCGGCAAGCGATAGCGGCTTCCTTGCGTTACTTCACTTTCGGTGAAATCAACGATTATGACTCCAACAGCGGAGCTTTGCTGACAACCATCAACCCGTATGAAATGGCTTTTGATGTCAGTTATAGCCGCAAATTGTCAGAATCTTACTCCATGGCAGTTGGCTTGCGATACATCCGATCAGACCAAGGTGCAGATGCCGATGCAGAAATGGTCCCGGCAAATGCCTTTGCTGCCGACGTGGCTGGCTATTTGGAAAAGTATGTCATGTTAGGCAATGCGGAAGCCTTGTGGAGCTTTGGTTTCAACATTTCCAACATCGGAACGAAAGTCTCTTATGACGGAGGTGCGACAAACCAGTTTTTGCCGACCAAGTTGTCCATCGGAACAGGCTTGCTTTATCCGATAGATGATTATAACCAGATAGGTGCTTATGTCGATTTAAGCAAATATCTTGTGCCAAGCGAACCGCAACTGAATGGTTCGACTGCTGAGGACAATGAAGATTTCCAAAAACGCAAAGAGGAATATAATTCCATGTCTCCTATCACCGGCATCTTCAAATCCTTTGGCGATTCTCCATTGGGATTCAAAGGAGAGATGAAGGAAATCATGGCATCCATCGGTATTGAATATAGCTATAACCAGCAGTTCTTCGTCCGCGGTGGTTATTATTACGAAAGCAAAGATTTGGGCAACCGCCAGTATTTCTCTGCCGGAGCAGGTTTCCGCATGAGCGTGTTCCAATTAGACGCAGCCTATTTGCTCAGTACTGTTCCAAGTAATCCATTGGACCAGACTTTGCGTTTTTCATTGACTTTCGACATGGACGGATTAAAGAACCTATTCAAGTAAGCAAATGATGAAGATTCGTGTAGGATTCGGATATGATGTCCATAAATTAGTGCCAGGAAGAGAACTTTGGTTAGGTGGAATCAAGATTGACCACACAGAAGGCTTGTTAGGCCACAGCGATGCGGATGTCTTGATTCATGCGATATGCGATGCGCTGTTGGGGGCAGCCAATATGCGTGACATTGGTTATCATTTCCCCGATACCGCCAATGAGTATGAGAATATAGACAGCAAAATCCTTCTGAAAAAGACAATGGCTCTTTTGCGGGAATCGGGTTATGAACTGGGCAATATTGATGCGACTGTGGCAGCCGAGCGTCCTAAACTCAATCCGCATATTCCAAAGATGAAGCAGGTTTTGGCATCTGTTTTGGAAACGGAAGAAGATAATGTGTCCATCAAAGCCACAACGACAGAGAAGTTGGGATTCACTGGGCGGCAAGAAGGAATGGCAGCTTATGCGACAGTCTTAATCTCAAAAATCAGCGGCGGCCTTTAAAGAAGCGGCGCATCTTCTCGGCACACTCCGCCTCCATTACGCCTTTCTTCACAACGGTTTTCGGATGAAAAGCAGCCGGAGCGAATCGACTATAACCCCGTTTCTCGTCCGATGCGCCATAAACGACGGTTGACAACTGCGACCAGCCGATTGCTCCCGCACACATGATGCAAGGTTCCACCGTCACATAAAGTGTACAGTTCTTCAAATATTTAGCTCCTAACAAATTGGTCGCTGCCGTGATTGCCAACATCTCCGCATGGGCAGTCACATCATTCAGCTTTTCCGTCTCATTATGCGTGCGGGCAATGATTCTCCCGTCACACACGATAACGGCTCCGACAGGCACTTCTCCCTCTTCGGCAGCCAAGTCCGCTTCCTGCAAAGCCTGCTTCATAAAGTAATTGTCGTCATAGGGTGTTATCATCGCCTCATCTCATTTTCGTTAAACAATGTAGGATAATCCTCTTCCAAAGTACGGATAATATGAATCAAGATGGTTTCTCTATACCACCTTGATTTATTGGCTATCTTGTATTTAGCCAAATACCTCTGCACCGTTTTATACTCATCATCATTCAGCATGAAAGTAACTTTATGAACCCGAGGATGGTTCGGTTGTGCTGTTGAATATTTCTTGCTCCGCTGTTTCATAGTGCAAAAGTAATTGACATTCTCCAATTATAAAGAAATATAACCGTATATTTGTAGTCAAATAGGCAAACAACGATATGGCTCAACAAAATCAGACGGGGAAAGAGGGTGAAATGGCTGCCCGGAATTATTTGCAGAAAAAGGGATATTTGATTTTGCATGCAAATTGGCATTTCCACCATTACGAATTAGACATCGTTGCCCAGCATGGCCAAGAGTTGGTGGTTGTAGAAGTCAAGACCCGCTCGGCAATGCCTCTGCTTGAACCGGAAGATGCCGTTGACGAGAAGAAGATTAAAAGGACAGTTGCGGCGGCAGATGCTTATATCCGCTACTTCAATTGTGATTTACCTGTGCGCTTCGATGTGATCACCTTATTGAAAGATTCATCCGGCTATCACATCCAGGACCATATCGAGGATGCTTTTTATCCGCCTTGCCTTTAAACATGACGACTTATGGACATTGAAGAATTACGTGATTACTGCCTTTCCTTGAAGAACTCGACAGAATGCTTCCCTTTTGACGAAGTATCTTTAGTGTTCAAAGTAGAAGGTAAAATGTTCGGGTTAATGCCTTTGGACAGCGACGACCCGCATATCTCGGTAAAATGTTCTACTCAATTTGTCGATGAGCTGAGAGATCATTTCAATGCAGTAGAACCTGCTTTCCATTTCAATAAGAAATATTGGAACTCCATCTTCTTGAATCGTGACATGAAAGATGAAGATATCCGTAAATGGGTAAAGCATTCCTATCTTGAAGTGATAGCCAAACTTCCGAAACGAATAAGAGATAATTATGACACAGGAGAATAATAAAGAGATGCCCCGCTTGATAAGGCTTAGAGAAGTCAATTCCACCAATGCTTATATCCAATCCCTCAGCAGGGATGAACGGTTGCCGGAAGGCAGTGTCGTGTGGGCGGATTTCCAAACTGCGGGAAGAGGACAAATCGGGAATGTGTGGGAATCGGAAAATGGGAAGAATCTGACATTCAGCATCGTATTCTACCCCTCATTCCTCTTGGCTAAGCACCAGTTCCTGATTTCCCAAATAGCGTCACTCAGCGTAAAAGAGACATTGGATGAATTCATAAGCGGCATTACAGTGAAATGGCCGAATGATGTTTATTGGAATGACAAGAAAATATGCGGCATGCTGATCGAGAACGACCTTGCCGGACAATATATCTATTCATCCGTGATAGGAATAGGCATCAACATCAACCAAGCAGTTTTCCGGGGCGATGCTCCAAACCCGGTCTCGCTGTATCAAATATTGGGGAGAGAAGTGGATATTGAAGATTTCATGCACCGCTTCCTCGAGCATATTTATGACAACTATTTGACACTGATGAAGGGAGATCCGGACGGCACACTTGTCAAGAAATATTTGGATTCATTGTATCGGAAAGAGGGCTTTTTCCTTTATGTAGACAAAAATGGGCAGTTCGAAGCTGAATTTGCCGGAATTGAGCCGACAGGCCATTTGCTGCTGCGTTTAAAAGACCAGACAGTGCGGAGATATGAATTCAAGGAGGTAAAATTTATCACTTCCGTCCAATAAAACCAAACAAAAGAACCGTCTAAAAAAACATACCGTTGTTTTAAAAAAAACATTGGACGTTTTTGAAAAAACATTGGACGTTTTCAAAAATTCCTCGTGATGTTTTTGAAAAAATAACGGTATGTTTTTGGGAACAATTCAGTCTTATGATATTTTGCTGATTATCAATCCTTTTTAAGAATCTCAATAGGTACGTTTCCTATTTGCGCAGCCAGTTCGGAAAAGGAACTTTGGAAAGAACCATATATCTTATTCGTCTTGGACAAAGCAAACATATCTATGATTCCGCCCTTAATTCCTGCGATAGAATTTCGATCCGCCTCATCCTTTGCAGTCAACACCCGGTTGCCATATCGGGAAAGCATCTCCTTTTTCACTATTTCCGAATCCGTGGCAAGAAAAATAGAAACATTCGGATTTGCCTCTATTTCACGGTCGATAGCAGCAATAAACAATTCCGTTGGACTTTGCTGGATGGAAGCGGCATTGTCAGTCCTCCGGATATGAATGCCGATGGAATAATCGGAGAAGGATTGAGAATAAGAAGTAATCTTCTCTTGGATATCCTGCCGGGGTACAAACAGTTTGCGCAACAAAGCGTAATCATACTTTTGGAAAGCAGTATAAGAAGCCAAATAAACTTCCCCTTTCTTTGCCCATGCTTCAAAATCGAAATGTTGTTTGCACAAAGGAGTTATCTGTTTTTCATAAAGGGAATCGTCAAAAAGGATTCGTTGGAAGAAGCGGGGAACAAAGAAGTTTTTCTTCCGTGGGCGGTCAAATACCCAATAATCATAAAATGTCGCCTCACGAATTGCCATCTCTTTCCACTGGATTGGTTGGAATAACGCATTGAACGGAGCATTCAATGCCCAGTCTTTAAACCACACAACAGACACTCCTATCCCAACTTTCCGGGCAAGAGTGCAAGCAGAAGCCACAGCCCTCATGCGATTAGCCAAACCACCAACCGGCACAAAAAACAATTTGTTCATATAAGTGAATTATATCTTTGTGGCAAAGATAGCACAAATTTCTTTTAGATTGCTGATGGGAAAGTCTTAGGTTTTATGTAAGTTTGCAGTGAATAAACAATCCTTTGATTTATGCAAGCAATCATTTTAGCAGCCGGCATGGGAAAACGTTTAGGCGAATTGACAAAAGACAATACAAAATGTATGGTCAAAGTAAACGGTGTCTGTTTGATTGATCGACTGCTGAGCCAATTGTCGGAATTGGGACTTAAACGAATTATATTGGTTATCGGATATAAAGGTGAGAAGTTGCGCGAACACGTTGGAGACCAATACAATTCCACTCCTATCGAGTATATATATAACCCTGTGTATGATAAGACAAACAATATCTATTCTCTCTATTTAGCAAAAGAAGAGTTGCAAAAAGAGGATACTTTGCTTATCGAATCGGACTTAATCTTCGAAGATTCCTTGTTCCACAAGATTATCGACAACCCTTATCCCAACTTGGCTTTGATAGCGAAATACGAGCCTTGGATGGATGGGACGATGGTGTGCATGAACGAGGAGAACGACATTGTGGACTTCATCAACAAGAAAGCTTTCAAATATAGCGATGTCAACAGTTATTATAAGACCGTAAACATCTATAAGTTCAGCAAAGGATTCCTCTGCTCCCATTATGTCCCGTTCTTGGAAGCTTATAGCAAGGCTTTGGGGAACAACGAATACTATGAGCAGGTGCTCCGAGTCATCACGCTGTTGGAGGAATGCGAACTGAAGGGTTTGCCTTTGGAAGGGGAAAGATGGTATGAAATAGATGATGTCCAAGACTTGGATATTGCCGAAACTATCTTTGCGGAAGGAGAACAGAAGTTAGGCTTATATCATAAGCGGTTTGGAGGCTATTGGAGATTCCCCAAGCTGATAGATTTCTGTTATTTGGTAAATCCTTACTTCCCGCCCCAAATGATGAAAGACGAATTGAAGTCCAACTTCGATGTCTTATTGACCGAATACCCATCCGGGATGCACGTCAACACGCTTATCATGGCGAAGAACTTTGGATTGAAGCAGGACTATGTGGCCGTTGGGAATGGAGCCGCAGAACTGATAAAAGCCATGATGGAAGAATCTGTGGGTAAAATCGGTATTATTTATCCCACGTTTGAAGAATATCCCAATCGTTATCCTTTGACGATTGTTCCTTATATTCCACAAAATGCGGACTTCCACTATTCCGCAAAGGATTTAATGGATTTTTACCAGAAGAATCCGGTGAACAGCTTGTTGCTTATTAATCCGGACAATCCATCTGGAAACTTTATCCCTTTCCTAGAATTAATCCAATTGATCGAATGGACAGCAAAGCAAGGGATTCAGTTCATAGTGGACGAATCATTTATTGACTTCTCGACGGAAGGAGATTGCAACAGCTTATTGAGAAATGACTTGTTGGAAAAATATCCTCATTTAGTTGTCGTGAAAAGCATCTCCAAATCGTATGGTGTTCCCGGTCTTCGTTTAGGATTAGTCGCCTCTTCCGACAAAGAGCGCATCCAACATTTGCGGAAATCTGTCAGCATCTGGAACATCAATTCCTTTGCCGAGTTTTATATGCAAATATATAGCAAATATGATGCAGATTATAAACAAGCGTGCGAACGATTCCGGGAAGAGCGTGATTTATTCTATGCAGAATTGCAATCGGTCGATTATCTGCGCGTCATCCCTTCGCAAGCGAACTATTTCTTATGCGAAGTCACTTCCCGCTTCACATCCAAAGAGCTTTCCACGCTTCTGTTAGAGCGGTACAACTTGCTTATTAAGGATTGTGGAAGCAAATCAGCATTCAAAGGGGGAAATTATATCCGTTTAGCGGTAAGGGATAGAGAAGACAATCATTATTTAGTAACCAAATTAAAAGAAATAATTAGTTAATATGAATATCTGTATATGCGGAGGCGGTTCATTAGGACACGTTGTTGCTGGAAAAATAGCCAGTTATGGAGAGCATGTTTCCATATTGACACGTCGTCCCGAACAATGGCGCAAAAGCTTGATTATTGACGACTGCAAAGGAGAGTCAATAAGCGGAAAGATACAAAATATATCCGACAATCCTTCTGACATCATTCCTTTAGCAGATATTGTATTGCTATGCCTTCCGGGGTTCGCCATGGAATCAGAACTACAATTGATTCAGCCATATCTAAAAAGCGATTGTTATGTGGGAAGCGTTGTTTGTTGCACTGGCTTTTTCTTTATAGCATATAAAATATTGAGAAAAGGCACGCCTCTTTTTGGTTTCCAAAGAGCACCTTATATTGCAAGAGTAAAAGAATATGGGAAAAGCGCCCATCTTTTGGGATATAAAAAAGAACTTCAGATTGCGACTGTCCATATTTCCGCACCTGCATCATTACAAACCTATCTCCAAAAAGTATTGGACACTCCTGTTCGTTTGTTAAACCACTTTTTGGAAGCAAGCTTAACTAATAGCAATCCTTTGTTGCATCCAGCTCGCTTATATGGACTATTCCATTTATGGAAAGAGGGAGAATCATTTTCTGTCCCTCCTACTTTTTATAAAACCTGGGACAATAAAAGTTCTCAATTATTGATAGACTGCGATAAAGAGTTTCATGATATTCTATCCGCTTTACCAGTAAAAATAGCCCAAATTCCAACTATTTTGGATTATTATGATAGTTATGATGCCGAATCTCTGACACAAAAGATTCGCTCAATAGAAGCGTTCAAAGGTATTTTAGCCCCAATGCAAAAGATTGATTCGGGTTATATACCAGATTTCAGTAGTCGCTATTTCCAAGAAGATATTCCTTTTGGATTGTTGATTATCAAGTCTATTGCAGAAATATTGAAAGTAAATACGCCTTATATCGACAAAGTGTTGAATTGGGCACAATCTATGATTGGCAAGCATTATCTCATTGATGGTCATTTGTCTGGTTCGGATTTGATAGGAACAGGACATGTGTCTGCTGAATTGTTTTTCCAACTTATAAAAGACAACTAAACAATGATAGAAAAAAGCTTAAAGTCTGAATTACGCAAACGTTTCAACCCTGACGGTTCCATCCTTCGCCGCCAACAAATGCGGATGCTGGAATTGTTGGAGGCAGTTGACAAGGTATGCAAAAAGCATAATATACCATATTGGTTGAGTTCCGGGACACTAATCGGAGCAGCCAGACATCAGGGCTTTATTCCTTGGGACGACGATTTGGACATTGAGATGCTTCGTGAAGATTATTTGCGCCTTCTCAAAGTTTTGCCTCAAGAACTGCCTGATAACTTTGCACTGCAAACCCATGAGACAGATCATAACTATATCTTTATCTATGGGAAACTAAGGGACAAAGATTCCTATTTGGATGAAGTAAATTATTATGATAGGAATTGGAAGTACAAAGGCATCTATATTGATATATTTCCTTTAGAAAAGAATCCTTATCCTTTGGCTTGGATTGCAGGGCACTTACAAGGACAAATCTATAACCAGCTAAACAACAAGAAGCTGGACGAAGAAACAATATCCAAACGTGTCCAATGGATTTACAAATGGAATGAGAAACTAAACTTCCCCGTCTTACGCTTTATTGCAAAGCTGATACCGGGGAAAGCTTTGAGGCATTCGTTTGGGACAGCCTATTTCAAGCCTCGTTATCTCGATGACATCTTCCCTTTGACAGAAATGGAGTTTGAAGGGAAAATGTTTCCTGTGCCCCACAACACGGATGCGCATTTGAGGAAGATATATGGGGATTATATGCAATTACCGGATTTAAGCCAAATCCATCCCCATTATGCAAAGTTGGAATTTTATAAATAATACTTAATACTGCCTATGAATCCCGCATTAGTTGACGTTGCCGTATTGATTCTATTTTTCAATCGTCCTGAACCATTGTCTAAGGTATTTGAACAGGTGAGAAAAGCTCGCCCGTCCAAACTGTTTCTATATCAAGATGGACCCAGGAATGAGAAAGACCTTAAAGGGATACAAACCTGCAGGACAATTGTCGAACAAATAGATTGGGAATGTGAAGTACACCGTTTGTATCAAGAAAAGAACTTCGGTTGTGATCCTTCCAATTTCATGTCACATAAATGGGCTTTTTCCATAGTGGACAAATGTATCGTATTCGAAGATGACAGCATTCCTTCCGTATCATTTTTCCAGTTTTGCAAAGAGCTTTTGGACCGATACGAAAACGACAACCGCATTGCGATGATTGCCGGATTCAATCCAGAGGAAATCACACTGGATATTTCGTCTGATTACTTCTTTACAACCAACTTCTCCATTTGGGGCTGGGCAAGTTGGAAGCGTGTCATTGACCAATGGGATGAATATTACACATTCTTGGAAGACAAAGAGAATATGAGGTTATTGAAAAACGTCATCAAGGAAAGGAAATTCCGTAACGACTTCGTCTATATGTGCCAACGGCATAAAGAGCATCATAAAGCCTATTACGAAACAATATTCCATGCTTCCATATTATTCAATAACGGGTTATGTATCGTTCCTACTAAGAACATGATAAACAATTTAGGAGCGATAGAAAATTCCACCCATTTCGCCGGATCCATAAAAACGATGCCGAAAGGCTACCGGCGCATCTTTACCATGGGAAGATATGACGTATCATTCCCATTGAAGCATCCTCGCTATGTCATCGAGAATGTTGCATACAAAAAGGCTGTCTATCGGATTATGGCGTGGGGGCATCCTTGGGTCAAAGTATTCCGATCTTTTGAGGAGCTTATCTTAAATACAAGATACGGGAATTTCTCCATTATCAAAGATGCGCTCCGCAAAAGAATCAACAAATGGCTGAAGAGAGACCTGCACTTATAATAAAGCAAATCACTTCCCAAACAGCTTTCCTGTAAAAGGCAGGCGTGGGAATAGTTTGCGGAAACGAACCATGTAAGTTGTAATGTTTCCTCCGGCAATGACAAAAGTCACGGCTGCTATAATCATCACCAATCCGGACATTTCCCGCACGGAAAGTGTTTCTCCGAACACTCCTACTCCAACGATTACAGCCGTAACAGGTTCTAAAGCTCCCAAAATAGCAGTCGGTGTTGAGCCTATATATTGGACAGCACTTGTTGTGCACAAGAAAGAAATGGCTGTCGGGAAGAGAGCCAGTCCCAATATGTTTGCCCATAAATACCAATGATCCGGACAAGTCAGCGCCCTGCCGAAATCAAGGCGCACTAAATAGAAGAAGAAACCAAAGAGAAGCACGTAAAAAGTCACCTTCAGTGTCGCCATGTTCTGCAATGACTTAAATTGGTTGACTCCGATAATATACAAAGCATAAGTCAATGCTGAAGCTAATGCCAAGACTGTTCCTAACAAGCTAAGCGATTCCCCTTCGGTGTTTTGGTAAAGCATGCCAATCCCGGCTAATGCCAATAGCATGGAGAGAGTCGTCATTAAATTTAGCTTCTCCTTGAAGAAGACAATCATAATCAAAGCGACTATTATAGGATAGACAAACAAAAGGGTCGAAGCAATGCCAACACTCATGTAATTATATGAGGAGAACAGAGTCAATGATGAAATAGCTATCACCATTCCCATAAAGAACAAAACACCGGCTTCTTGCTTCTTTATCTTGAAATTTCGTCCTCGCGCAATAATCATTACCGCCAATATGGGAATGGCTAATGAATAGCGATAAAATAAAACCTCATCGGGAGTCATGCCTGATTGATACAATGGTAACGCAAACAAAGGGTTCATTCCGTACGAAGCAGACGCAATCACCCCTAACAAATATCCTTTCGCTTTATCGTTCATTTCTTATTTCCTGTTTATTCTATAATATATGGATTACATCCAAAAAAATCCGGGTTGTATTTTCCAAAACATCTGCTTGCAAAGGAAAATACAATCCGACCTTTTTTGAATTAACCCGTAACTTGTTTTAATTTAATAATGGAAAAAAATCCTCTCTCTTTAAAACTTATTATTCTGTATAATAAATGCGTTTGACACGCGGAGAAACAGATGTCAACACTTCATACGGAATTGTCTTCAACTTGTCTGACAATTCTGAAACTGGAAGCTCTTCCCCAAACACAATTACGGAGTCTCCTTCATGCGCATCCACCTCCGTCACATCCACCATACAAGCATCCATACAGATATTACCAATTATCGGGCAACGTTTGCCCCGTATAACCACTTCTCCATGTCCGTTACTGAAATGGCGATCCAAACCATCTGCGTATCCGATTGGTATAATAGCTATTTTGGAATCCCTTTCCACATAACTCTTGCGGCTGTAACCAATAGAGTCTCCTGCCGGGACATTTTGAATCTGCAATATTGTTGTCTTCAACTTGCTGATAGTTTGCAACCCAGCTAATCCGGAAGCACTGATGCCATACAATCCTATTCCCAGACGGACCATATCCATCTGGTATTCGGCAAAACGCTCAATACCTGCCGTGTTCAGAATATGTTTAATCACCTTATGTCCCAGACCGCTTTCCAATTCAGCTGCCGCCTGTTGGAATTTATTCAGCTGTTCGTGGGTAAAGTCGTCAAAGACAAAAGAATCGCTTCCCGCCAAATGAGAGAATATAGAACGAGCCTTCACTCCGCTTTGTCCCTTTAACCGCATACATAACTCTTTTACTTCTGAAGGTTGGAAGCCTAAACGGTGCATTCCCGTATCAATCTTGATGTGGACAGGATAACCAATTATACCACGACGTTCTGTTTCATGGACAAGAGCATCCAATAATCTGAAGCTATATACTTCAGGCTCCAAATTGTATTCAAACAGCGTATTGAAAGAACTGAACTCTGGATTCATGACAATGATAGGAATCGTGATTCCCTCTTTCCTTAGCGCAGCTCCTTCATCAGCGACAGCAACTGCCAAATAATCGCAATGGTGTTCCTGCAATGTCTTTGCCAACTCGAAAGAGCCACTGCCATAACCGAAGGCTTTCACCATACAAACCATTTTGGTTTCCGGTTTCAATTTCGATCGGTAGAAGTTGAAGTTATGAACTATGGCTGAAAGATTGACTTCCAAAATCGTTTCATGCACTTTCTTCTCCAACAATTCCGAAATCTGCTCAAAATGGAAATGCCGCGAACCTTTCAACAGGATTAACTCATCCCGGAACCGATGGATAGAAGAAGAATGGATGAATTCATCAGTAGTCAGATAAAACTCCTTTTCAATACTTTCTCCAAAAACAGATTGAAACTCTTTCAAGTCCTTACCAATACCTATCAGTTTATTGATTCTTTTCCTAACAACCAAATCCGCCACCTTTTTGTAAAGCGACTTGGGCAATGTGCCAGTTTGCAAAATATCGGAAAGAATCAAAGTAGATTTCAAATTCTTCCCCACCTTGCGGCTCTGTTGGAAATCCAAAGCAATGTCCAATGAGTTGATGTCTGAATTGTAAGTGTCGTTTATCAGCAAACAGCCGTTTATTCCTTCTTTTACATCCAAACGCATCTCAACAGGCTCCAAACGGGCAAACTTTTCCATCTCCTTTGCACTGGTCGGCTTCAAGTAAAGCATGACTGCCAAACATTGAATAACATTCTCTATAGAAGCGTCATCCGTGAATGGAATGGTATAAGTCTGGTCCAAACCGAGCAATGTACAATGTATCACTGTCTCATTCTCCCGTTTTTCTACCGATTCAATATAAAGCGGAGCGTCCGTGTCTGTCCGGCTCCATGCAATCGCTTTATGTGAAAGGCAAGCAGTTTCTATGGCATTAGACAGGAATGCATTATCTCCATCATAGATAATAGCTTCGCAGTCCGTAAACAACGTCAGCTTCTCCTGGCATTTTTGGTTCATAGAAAGGAAATTCTCCTGATGCGCCTCGCCAATAGAAGTCAGCACACCAATAGTTGGAGCAATGATAGGCTGCAAATACTCCATTTCGTCCGGCTGGGAAATGCCCGCTTCAAAAATCCCCAACGTATTGTTTTCGTTCATTTCCCAAACAGAAAGGGGAACTCCGATTTGCGAATTGTAACTACGTGGAGAACGGACGATATTAAACTCATTGTGAAGTAGCTGATACAAAAACTCCTTCACAACAGTCTTTCCATTACTTCCGGTGATACCTATGACCGGAATTTGGAAACGTTTACGATGGAATATCACCAACTTCTGCAAAGCTCGCAACACATCCTTGACCAATAAGAAATTGGCATCTTGCATTTGCTCATACTCCGGAAGCATCTTGCAGACGACAAAGTTTCGGACACGGGACTTGTACAAATCCGCAACATACTTGTGCCCATCGTTTGTCATGGTCGTCAGTGCAAAAAAGAGGCTTGGTTCCGGAAAAGAAATCCGCCTGCTATCTGTCAATAATATGCTAATCGTACATTCATGCAATTTACTCGTTTTTGCTCCGATAATCCGGGCAACGTCTGATATTGCGTACTCCATTTTCTTACTTTAATTTAGAATTAAGATATTCTTTTTCCTTTGAGAAGTCAAAGTACGGAAATTTATCGTTAAGTCGCTCTATCTTTAACAAAGTTTGAATTATAAACTGCCGATAAGCCGCACTTTGGGGATTAAATGGGCGATGTTCCACCGCTTTTTGTATCTCTTTACAGCTTTTCATGATTTCCATGCTTTGCGGGGCAACCTTATTCTCAAGGAACTTCTCCCAAATATAAGAGACAGCCGTGCTCGATGGATGAATCATATCTTCTGCATAAAAACGGTAATCCCGCAGTTCGTCCATCATGATTTCGTAAGCCGGGAAATAATCACATTGCAAAGCCGGGAAATATTCACAAAGGGCATCAATAGCCAATAAAAGTACCGCTTTGCTCAACTGGTTGCCATGCGCTCCATCTTTCCAATGACGAATAGGACTTACAGTAAACAGCACACGAATACCTGGATGATTCCGGTAAATACGTTCCAATAAATCCTTCCAAACATTCACAATCTGTTCGGGAGTCAACCGCTCTCGAATGAATTCGCTTTCCGGTAATTTATGACAGTTCGCCACGACCTTTCCTGTCTTACGCAACCGATAAACCCAAGCTGTTCCAAAAGTCACTAACAAGCAGCTGCATTGCGAGAAGAAACGGGCGGAGCTTGACAAACGGGTATTCATCAAATCTAGTGTCTCTTCAACCGAAGAGGCAGAGAAACGACTGTGATGTTGAAAACTGTGGAACTGTCCTCCGGATTGAAACAAATCATCAGCTGTAAACTCAACAGGAGAGATTAATCGCTCTATGGAAGAAGCAATAGAAAGAGGATTGTATAGAGTCCCGAATGGATTGATATCTATCTTAAACTTATACTGCTCCAATCGATTTCCCATATTCTCCACAAAGCATGAGCCCAACAACATAATGCTATCAGAATAAGAAATCCGGAACGTAACCTTTGGATATGATACAGGTGTATAAAAGTCCATAAATATGAGATTAATATCCAAAGATACATTTTTCCAAGTAAAATCGATTGATGAAATGAAAAAAGAGAAAAGAAAAGCAACAACTTAGGCGAAATATTCCTATTTTTGTCAGAAATTAAGGTTTGGTATATGAAGATGATGCATATTATATGGCTTTTGGTAGCTCTGTGGATTCCCTCAGTCGCAGCAACTGCTGCTACCGAGAAGCGTCCTGCATCGATTACCTTCCAATCCGAACCAGACTCGGTAAATATTACTGCTTATGACAGCTGTATACACATCCAAAATGCCCCTTCCGGGAGCACTCTTGAAGTTTACAGCGTAGTCGGAATAAAAGTAAAAGAAATCAAATTAAAAGAGCGGGACGGAAAGTACCCAGTCAATATCCCAAGAGGCTATTACATTGCCCGCATAGGAGAAACAGTTCGTAAAATTGTTATCCGATGATTTTTTCTGAATAGAGATGGAATATACAACATATACTTTGCCGAACGGATTACGAATGATCCATATGCCGGCACAATCGCCTGTTGCTTATTGCGGATATGCTGTAAACGCAGGTGCGCGCGACGAAGAACCCCAAGAGCATGGATTAGCCCATTTTGTAGAGCACATGATTTTCAAGGGGACAGAACATCACAAAGCTAATTATATACTAAACCGGATAGAGAGTGTTGGCGGAGAATTGAATGCTTACACCACGAAAGAGGAAACATTTGTCTATTCCATTTTCATGAAAGAACATTTCCTTCGGGCTTTCGACCTACTGACCGATTTGGTATTTTACTCTTCTTTCCCTGAAATTGAGATTGAGAAAGAGAAAGATGTTATCTTAGATGAAATCAGTTCGTATGAAGATTCTCCCTCCGAACTTATCTTTGACGATTTTGAGAACTTGTTATATAAAGAACATGCGTTAGGACATAACATTTTGGGAGAAGAGGAGACATTAGAAAGGTTCTCCACCACGACTGGAAAATCATTCATGAACCGCTATTATACTCCTGGCAACATGGTGTTTTTCTCCATGGGAGACATTCCTTTCAATAAGATTGTCAAGTGGGCAGAGAGTCTTTTTTCTACACTTCCGGCTCATTCATCTCCCCAAAAGAGGAAAGTCCCTACTCTTTCTTCCGCTTCGTCTTTGACAATGTCCAAAGAGACGCACCAAGCGCATGTGATGATTGGAAGCCATGCCTTCAGCATGTTTGATGAAAAGCGCATTCCCATGTTTTTGCTGAATAATATCATAGGTGGACCAGGAATGAACAACCGCCTTAACGTTTCACTTCGTGAGCATAACGGTTTGGTCTATTCTGTCGAATCCAACATCACCTCTTATACTGACACCGGACTCTTCAGCATCTATTTCGGGACAGACCCCAAAAACAAAGAGAAAGCCATCCGGTTAGTCCATCGGGAGATTGAGAAGTTGCATGAAACCAAATTAACGGAAAAGCAATTGACTGCGGCAAAGAAGCAAGCCCTTGGACAATTAGGCGTTTCGATTGACAACCGCGAAGGGTTGTTCTTAAACATGGGGAAAAGCTTCTTGCATTACAACTTTTTCGCTTCCATGGAAGAGGTGTTCAACCAAATAAACGACATCACGGCGGAAGGGATTTTAGATATCGCCCAAACCGTCTTGGCTCCAGACAAATTATTCATGCTTTCATACGATTAGTGCAGAAATATCCCTACCTTTGCGAGGAAGTTAAAACTTAACTATGAAAAGGTCATGGAATATATTTTGCACTACATTTGGAAATATCGCCTCTATTCCGCAATAGATTTGAGGACGACAGAAAATGAGAAGATTGAGATAATAGATACTGGAATAGAAAACAAAGACAGTGGACCGGACTTCTTCAATGCCAAAGTCATTATAGAGGGCACGTTGTGGGCAGGAAGTGTGGAAATACACGAGAAAGCTTCTGATTGGATTCGTCATGGACACGTTACAGATCCGCTGTATGACAATGTCATTTTGCATATAGTGGAAGAAGACGACAAAGTCATTTATCGCAGCAACCAGACACGCATTCCCCAACTTATCCTTCCTATTCCGGAAAAAGTCCTTGACAATATCGACTGGCTATTAAACAATGAATCCCCTTTGGCTTGCCGGGAAAGGCTTCCCGCTATTGATGCCATTTACAAATCCCAATGGATCGATGCGCTGCTTTGCGAACGTTTATTGAGGAAAACTGAAGATATTTTGAACTGGTTAGAGCAATATGGAAAAGACTGGGAACAGGTTTTTTATATTCTGCTATGCCGCAATTTCGGTTTTGGAATCAACAATGACGCTTTCGAAAGATTAGCACGTAGCTTGCCACTGAAATACATCCAAAAACAAAGGGGAAGTGCGTCCCAGATAGAAGCCATGTTTTTAGGACAAGCGGGATTATTGGATGATGCGTACCAAAAGCAACACCATTATTACCATCTCCTCCAACAAGAATACCTATTCCTTAAGCACAAGTACAAACTTCAACCACTTCAACCGCATATCTTCAAAAAGCTCAGGTTGCGTCCCAATGCCACACCACACATTAAATTGGTGGAATTGGCAGCAATATGGATTAAGAATGACACTTTGTTTTCCCGTATCTTAGAAGCACATACGATACGTGAAATAAAAGACTATTTCCGGGTCTCTCCTTCCATCTTTTGGGAAACGCATTATCAATTCAACAAGGAGTCGCGCTCGAACAAAAAGCAATTAGGCGAGAATTCATTAAACATTCTACTCATCAACACAGTTGCTCCTCTTTTGTTTGCTTACGGGAAAGTCCATCATCTTCCGGAATATCAAGAAAGGGCATTGAAACTACTTGAACGCATTCCGCCCGAACAAAACCATATCATCACAACGTTCCAGCAAACAGGCATTGAAGTGAAAAATGCCGGGGACACGCAAGCTTTGATTCAATTAAAGCGTGAATATTGTGAAAAGAAGAGGTGCCTTTATTGCCGTTTTGGGTTCCAATTGCTCAAACAATCATAATTTTCCGTACTTTTGCGAAATAATAGAAGATAATTTATGAATAAGAATAGAGATAGGATACGTCAATGGTTTTCTGTATTATTTGTTTGCGCATTCGCCATGTTAGCTTATGCGTGTGCCAACATCGCTTCTCCCAATGGGGGACCGTATGATGAACAACCGCCCAAATTCATAAGCAGTACTCCTGTCCCTAATGCTATTAATTACAAAGGGAAGAAAGTCCAGATTCTTTTTGATGAGCTAATCCAAATAGATAATCCATCGGAAAATGTCATTATCACTCCACCCCAACGCCAACTGCCAATTATCAAATCTGTCGGGAAAAAGATAGAGGTCGAGTTGTTGGATACATTGAAAGAGAATGTCACTTACACTATCGACTTCACCAATTCCATTGCCGACAACAATGAAAAAAACGTGTTGGAAAACTATACGTTTGCTTTTTCTACTGGAGAAGTGATTGACTCAATGGAAGTGTCCGGCTATTTGTTGAATGCGGAGAACTTAGAACCGATGCCGAACATTTCAATCGGACTCCATAGCAATTTAGCAGATTCCGCTTTCCTGAAAATAGCTTTTGACAGGACTTCAAAGACAAATGACAAAGGCCATTTCACAGTCCGCAACATCAAGCCGGGAACTTACCGGATTTATGCCTTGAACGACGTGAACCGTGATTATAAATTCGACCAACCGGGAGAAGATATCGCATTCTTGGATTCTCTCGTGATTCCTTCTTGCATGCCGGATGTCCGCCAAGATACCATTTGGAAAGATTCATTGACTATTGATACAATCAAGAGAGTCGATTTTACACATTTCTATCCAGATGACATCGTCTTACGTCTGTTCAAAGAGAAGTTTGAAAAGCAATATATGACACGACCGGAACGCTTAGAAAGATACAGTTTCATCTTGCACTTCAACGCTCCGGTTGACACTGTCCCTGTCCCAACTCCTCTCAATTTCACTCCAGAAACAGCGGATTGGTTCTTGCCACAATTAAGTTATGACAAAAAGAATATCACGTTTTGGATTAAAGACTCTTTAATCTATAAACAAGATACGCTACGGATGGAAATAACTTATCCGAAAAGCGACAGCCTCAACCTGCTGCAACCTCAAACAGACACCATCCAAACCATATTAAGACGGAAGCCTAAAGAGAAGAAGAAAAAGAAGGAAGAGGAGGAAATCGTATTTCTAAGTATGGATATTGCCGCCTCTGGCGAAAAGAACTTATATGACACCATCATTGTCTCTTTCAAAGAGCCTGTAATGGATTTGAAAAAGGAAGCCTTCAAGCTGGAGCAAGTGGTTGATTCATCAGCCCATTTGGTTGACTTTAGGTTCTTCCAAGATTCGTTGGATGTATTGAAACATTATATTCTCCGTAAATGGAAGTATGGAGAATCATACCAATTATCTGTGGATTCTGCTGCCATAACCAGCATTTACGGGCATTGGAACAACGGCTTCGATAGTAAATTCTCTATCAAGAATGAAGACAGTTACGGACATTTGTACATCAATATCATTGGATTGGACACCGTTCCTGCTTTTGTGGAACTTTTGGATTCTAAGGATGCCGTAGTGCGAAAAGCCAATGTGAAAAATGAAGGTGCTTTATTCATGGATTTAAAACCGGACAAATATTATGCCCGCATCATCCTTGACAGAAATGGCAATGGCAAATGGGACACCGGTAATTATGAAGAAAAAAGACAACCTGAAGAAGTATATTATTGCCCTAAAGTTTATTCTGTCATGCAAAACTTTCAGGTTGAAGAGACTTGGAACATATTAGGAACTCCATTGACAAAACAAAAGCCAATGGACATTACTAAGAATAAACCTAAAGAGCAAACAAAGAAAAAACGGAATTATCGTGAAGAAGGACGTGCGAATAAATCATCATCGAACAATGTCGGCTTGGGCGGTTTCTCTTTATAGGAAAGTTGTAATCTTCTTAGGGTTGTGCTTGGTTTCTGTAGAAATCATAGCACAGGCATTGCCCATGGAAAGATTTCATTCCGATGAAGAGCTTAACATGAAGCTCTATTTCAAGTGGGGAGTAATTATGGCTAAGGCGGGAGACACAAAGATTTCCATAACAGAAAGCCAATATGAAGGAAAACCTGCTTGGCGGTATAATCTGTTGTTCAAGACTCTCGGCATGTTTGAAAAGGTATATTCCATGAGAGATACGATGAATTCATACTTTTCCAAAGACAACGGACTGCTGTTGTTTGGGAATAAACACGCCAATGAAAAGGATTATTACTCAATTGATGAATGGCGCTTTTCTTATCTGAACGAGAAAACGTCTGTCCTTTCCAAACGCTATACACCAACAAGGGTTAAGATAGACACAATGTTAGTTGCGGATGGAAAGACATACGATATGCTTTCAGCCACATTATTGCTCCGTTCTTTGGATTGGAACGACTTGAAAATGGAAGAGGCGGTTCCTTTCCGCATTGCTATCGGGCGAGATTTGGTCAACGCTGCTTTCCGATACACGGGACAAGAGATTATTGAGCGGGGCAATATCAAATACCGGACAAGGCACTTTTATATTGACGTGTTCGATGATGCTTTTACCCAAAGCCGTGCGGCAGGAGAAGCATGGATTGGGGATGATTCGAATCATGTCCCTATCAAAATCCGAGCTAAACTGAAAATCGGGGCTGCAGAAGTATTCTTTGAATCAGCGAAAAACCTAAAATATCCTTTTACTTGCGGCATTCCTTTCCGATGATTCAACCCCGGTTTTGAACCTCTTATTCTGCTTCAAAAAACATACCGTTTTTTGACGGGTCGCCACATTCTACAATCACCTGATTAA
>OHNM01000064.1_pt1 | contig 21485 bp, 6 predicted proteins | sample 1569661 | NCBI WGS metagenome assembly OHNM01 (sample SAMEA3879508, study PRJEB24766) | human gut metagenome | biome: human-associated habitat; feature: feces | place: USA | collected 1985/1987 | reverse complement strand
CGTTTGGAGGATGGGTGTCGAGAGCAACGCTCTCGTAAAGCCCATTCGCCAAACGATATCATGAACCCGTAGGGTGTGCCAACAAAAGGTATGTGGAGAAAGGTTTTTGTCAAAGCCCTGCCTAACCGGATTACGCTGACAAATTCCTGTTTATCGGTTAGTTTGCCAGACAATATTTGCATTTCTAACGCTCACTACTCCTCGCTCAGCGCACTAAGAAATCTTTGGTGCGAAATTCTTGAGTTTTAAGCGTGCAGCGATAACTTATTTACGCACAGTCGATTATGCCGGCATGGGAAGAAGTGTGCAATGAATAAGGGATATAAACAAGCATAATTGGGTGCAATAGCGCCACTTTTACACCCTAATAACGCCACTTTTATCATGCAATAGCGCCACTTTTACACTCTAATAGTGCCACTATTGTAGTGTAAAAGTGGCGCTATCGTATGGCTCGGGTGCTGTTTGCACAGCAAAACACCATAAAAACAGCAATCCATAACTCTAGAATCAATTTTTATTTTGTAACAGGTTTTTACTCTCTTGTACGATATTTGCATTGTCTTACGGTTTGCTTATTCCATACGTTATCGGCATAAAAAGTGAGTAATAATATGCAAATATAGCTGTTTTCTTGCCGATAACGGCAAGAAAACAGCTATATTTACTGCAAAGGCTCCAAATAAGATGCCTTTATATCTCCCTTACTTCTTATCCGTAAGATTCACATATACGTCTGGCTTTTCCCAGTCTTTTTCTTTGCATTCTCCGAAATCGGGGTCGAGAGGCAGTTTCACTATCTTGTCCTCAACCACATTCACCTTCGTAAATGTGCCGTATCCAGTCTTGTATATCGGTTCGATCTTGAGAACGTATGGTCCCTTTTTCTTTGAGCTGATCTTCAGTCCCCAACTCTTCGCACCGTCCGTCGGGTCGAAGTAGGTACACTGCGACTCCGACACTGGCTTTCCGTATTTGTCATACAGTCTGAAACGGAGTCCCCATTGCGAGACCTTACTGCTTCCCACAGTCTTCAAACTTCCACGTGCCTCAAAGTTATAGTGCTTCCTGGCTTTGGGATTGTAAGTGCCTTCTGCTTGCCTGCAATTATCCAGACTCATGTATATTTTCACTCCGAAAGGCATCTTGTCGTCAAACCTATAGATTTTTTCACCATCCGAATATGTTATTACACCATAATAGGTTTCGTCTTTTTTACTATCTATCTCGAAATCCTTTCTGAACTTTACCAGACCAGTACCATAATCTGTGGCTTTATTCATCCGTTCAACTTTCACAAGCTTGTCTTCATTATTGTATATATTAAGGTTTACCTCTAAGGCTTCAGGTTGCTCTGATTGCGACAATGTAAGGTATGCCTCTGCTCTATATTTCTCTTTATATTCTCCACTCTGGTTTCTCTCTAAGGGAATAATATTAAAGCTGTTTAGGTTGGATGTTAAATACCAAGTAAAGAGAGGAATTGTATAATCCGCCAAAACCGGAGTAAGCGTAAATATCGGATACTTTTCATTCCATTGAATATGGATATCCAACGCAGCTTTTAATACCAAGGAACCATCAAGTATTAATGGTTTTGTTATCACATACTCATGATCCACTAAATTCAAACCTGCGGTAAGGTCAAACTTTGGTCCAAAAGTAAATGAAGCACCGACATTGACATTGTCTTTAAATTTAGCTACAGTAACTCCTACAGTTACCACAGCATCTAATTCGGCAGTATAGTTAGCACTTAGTTCGGCTACACGTGCGGTTGATTTATCATATTTATCTTCAATAATTTTAGCCTCATCCCAGCCTTTTTTCTTTTCCGCTCCATATCTTTTAACAGAAACGGAGTGTGTGGAGAATTTCGCTTGAGCATTACCAGAAAAACTGCCTTCCAAAGATGGATCTATATTAACAACAAAAGGAGTACTTGGTATCGCTATATTAATTTCTAACGGTACAATTTTCAATGCTTTTCCACTTAAAAGATTTGTGTCGAAAGCAAGAATTTTAGCCTTGACTTCTGCTGTACAACCTAAATCCCAATTCAGGTCAGTTATCGTGGAATCGCTATAAGAGAAATAGAAAGATCTATCAACAAGGTCAAGATCGAAATTGACTTTCCTGTATTTTCGTTCTTCATAATCAAAACTTATATGACCCTTTAAGCTTCCACTAAACCATTTTTTCTCATATAAAGATTTTTCTCCGTTAATTTCAAAATGGTAATGGCTTATTTCAGGCTTAAATTCGTATTCCTTTCTTGTTCTCTGCTTTGCATACTTTACCTTTTCCACCAACGACTTGTTTGCTATAGTCGAATCGGTATAAGCGCCTATGGGAATCTCGTAATGCACCTCAAGTTCCTTAAATACATGTCCTAACGACGTCGAGCCGTACACACACTTTATCATACCGTTCTCCTTTGTAACAGACACCACTTTTCCCATCATTGCGTTTGGAAACTTCTCTGAGAATGTGGAATAGATAGCGTCTCCTACCTGCGGTATCATCTCGTAGGGTGTTGAGGTGGAAAGCCACACCACAGAGTCTTCGGCATTGAGGACGTACTGAGAGTTTGTTTCGTCAAAGACTTTTGTGGTGGGGTTAAACTGGTAGGTGGTGGTGCCATCAGCGGTCACGTCGGTACGCGGCGAGCTGAAGCCGTCGCCGTTCTCTATGTTGTCGTCCTTGCCCTTCTTATCGTCTTCCGGCTCGTCCATGTAGAGCGTGCAGGAGGCGAAAGTCAGGGCGGTGAGGATCAGTAAGAATATCTTTTTCATAGTTGTCGGGTTTTATAGATTCGTAACTCCTTTAAACGTCAGTCGAGGTGTAATGTTATCAACTTTGAGAGCGTGCCGTGCGTCTCGCCGTCGAAGGGCAGCTGCACGTCGAAGGTGCGTAGGCGCACCTCCCGCCGGTCGTAGCACTTGAAGGTGATGATGTCCTCGTCAGAGGCGCTCACCGGACCGTATACGCGGATGACGGCATAACGCTTGCCTTTCGCCTCCTTCAGTTCGGCTATGCCTCGCAGCTCGTCGTCCACGAAGGCAGCCACGGCAATGTCGTCGCCGAGCTGTCTGCCGGCTACGCTGATGTCGGCGTAGACGACGGTGTCGAAGAAGTACTTGTTACGGTCAACTGTCCACGGGGTCATTACGGTCACCACGCAGGTGTCCAGACGCATTGTGGCTGACGACATCGCCGTGACGTAGGCGGTGCCGGGCTGCTGCGCCACGAGTGTGTCGACGCAAAGACGTGCTATTTCGGGCTGGTCAATGAGCCACATCACGCCCTTGTCCTTCACCTCGGGCGGCGAGAAGGTGACGGTCAGACGCAGCGAGTCGCCCGGCATGATGAAGACGGTGTCGCGGTCCATCTTCATCGTCGCTGACGTTGTCTCGCCCGCCTCGTCCACGTCGAATAGTTCGCCGCAGGAAGTGAGCAGCGGCATGGCTGCCAACAGGCAACATGTAAGGAGTTGCCACATACGCGTCCTGACACCCCGTGGCGACAGAAGCTTGGTTATGAATAGTCTTGTCTTTTTCATTTCGGATGGATGTTGCCTGTGATTTTTTCTGTGATGTTTACTTATTTCGCCTTAGAGGGGGCTTTCGCCGGAGCCGTTATCGTCACCTTGTTGGAAGGTTGGCTGCGTCTTCCGTCCGTGAAGCGCACCACGACGTAATAGCTGGCTGACTCGCCCGGTGAAAGGAGCTGGTCGGTATGGAGCGGCATGTCCGGCTCTGTGGAGCAGAGGAAGGTGTAGTCTGCCTCGTCCTTGCCCTTGCGATAGACGCAGTAATAGTAAGGTGTCTGCTTGCCGTCCACTGCCTTGTGCTCCCATGAGAGACGTGCTTCGTCCTTTACGGGGTCGTAGGTTCCGACTGCCTTGATGCCGAGTTCTGCCTCCGTAAAGTCGGCGAAGCGTGCCGAGAAGATGAGGCTTGGCTCGGAAGCTATCTCCGAACGGTTGAACGACACTACCATATACTCATAGTAATACGTGTTGTTGGTCTGCGGCTTGTCGGTGAGATGTATCACTCCGTCGGGGCTTGCCTTGAGCACGTCCTCCGCCGTGACGATGGCTATGAGGTTCCACGTGTTGCTGTTCTCCAGTCGGCGGTAGATGCGATGATAGTACATATCGGCGTCCAGACCCGTCACCCAGTCCATGTGTATGCCCGAATTGTCCACCCAAGCCGAGTCGAGGTGAGGCTGTGTAGGCGGTGTGATGTGCGGTCGCTCCACCTGCAGGATGGGCGAGAACTCACCGGTGTTGTTGCTGTAGTCCACGGCACGCACCTTATAGTAGATGAATCGCTGGTTGACGGTCATCTGCACTGTGTCGACGAACATCGTGTCCTTCAGCTGTCCCTGGTTGCGCATAAGGAAGTGGTGGGTGGTGTCGTTGGCGTAAGCCAGCTCGTAGTAAGCCACGTCGTCGTCCGCGGGCTTGTCCCAGCGCAGGGTGATGGTGCCGTCGCTTGCCGAAACCTCAGCACGGAGATTGCCGGGAGCGTCCGGAGCCTTCATGTCGCTGATGCGGAGCTGCACGGGCATCGAGTAGCCCACGTTGCCAGCCTCGTCGTATGCCGCCATGACGAGCATGCCGGTGGAGAGTCCGGTGACGTCCACCTTCACCTCCCTTGCATCCGCCGGAAGCGTCTTTTCGCAGAGCGGCTTCCAGTCGTTGCCCGTGAATCGTTCGTTATAGTAGAGCGGGAGGAATCCTGCGAGGTCGGCTTCCACGGTGTCCTTCTCCCACGAGATGGTGGCGAATATCTGCTTTGTGGGGTCGGTCTCGTCGGGGCGGTCGATGTTCACGAGTGTGATGGTCGGGCCCTTAGGCGGCTTCATGTCGCCCACCTTTACGGTTAGTGTCTCGCTCGGTGCTGTGGTGTCGCCGAAAGCGTCGTGCGCCATCACGCGATACTCGTAGGTTCCGGGCTGCGGCACCTTGTCGACGTACATCACTTCCTCGTCCTTTGCGTCGAGGTCCTGCTTATACATCGGCATGTATGGCTTGCTGTTGACGCGGCGCCATTCCTGCGTGCCAGCCACACGTCGCTCAATCTCGAACGACGAGTTGTGCTTGTCGGTCCAATAGAGCGTCACGGCGAGCTGTCCGGTGATGCTGTCCGTCAGTCCCACGTTGTAAGGAGTGGGAATGTAGGGCTTGTTCTCCACGTTGCTGACCTCCTTGCCCTTTATGAACATATTGTCGTTCTCAAAGCGGCGGGCAGGCTGGATGATGTAGGTGTAGCGTGCTCCCTTGCGCACGTTGCGGTCGACGAAGCGCATCGCCATGTCCTCAGCCACGTCCTGACGCCATTCCGAAGCGAGGATGGCGAAGGCAAGGCTCGTCACCTGGTCGTCATACATCTCGAGCATCGATCCGTACGATCCCGGTTCCTCACGTGTCTCGGTGGGCTTCTTCAGGTTGTCGCCGTAGATGAGTCCGTAGCCGATGGTGGCTACCGAATCGTTAGGCGCATACTTGGCACGAAACTCCTCCAGCGTCTTGGGCTTGAGCGCCAACGCCAGCGTGTCGCAATGGTTTTTCTCGTCCCAACGATAGATGTTATATCCGATGAGGTTGAGCCTCATCCATGCAGCATAGTCGGAGGGAGCCCATCTCAGCACGATGCGGTCGCCATAGGCACGTGCCGTGAGCATGATGTCGGAGCCTTCGTATGGCTTGCCCTTGAAAGCCGTGGTGTCCTGCGCCACCTCTCCCGGCAGCATTTTGCCGGCTGTCGGGATGGTGTCGTTCTGTGTTCCTCCATAGAAGGAATATCCGGTTCGTGAGCCGACACTCGCCACCGCTGTGATGGCGGCGAAAGCGCAGGTGGCGGCGAATGCGGCTGATAGTCCTTTCATTATCTTCATATCTGTACGTTTTATGGTCTGTTAATAGAATTTCTTTAGCGGCTCGTAGATGGTGATGTCTCGCTGACTGCTATTGTGCAATACCGTATACTCCTTCTTCTGTACGTCATAGTCGTCGATACGGTAAGTCCGGACAATCATCTTCTTGAGGTTCTTCATCGCCTCCTTAGCCTTGAACGTAGCTTCGGGATAGCCATTGTCGCCCGTGAAGGTGAAGAGCACCATGCGGCTCTGACTCTTGCTCTGGCGCGGTGTGGCTCGCTTTCCTGCTCCCTTCATTATGCTGTTGAGCGATACCTTACGTCCTGAGTCGGAGTTGTCAATGATGCCACACCATAGCAGCGTCATCTGATAGTACGGAATCTTTATCATCTGCGTAGTCTCGTTCAGACCCTCTCGCGACACTATGATGTCGGTTCCGAGGTGCTGGAGGTTCCATTCTTCCACAGCGTTGGCACGCTTGGTATTGAACGTGGTTCCACCCTTATCGAGCACCACCTTGGCATTCTCCTTTATCTTCTTGTCCACGTCCTCAGCAAGGTAGTAGACGTTGGCGATGTTTTTAAGAATGTCGCCTGCCGGGTTCTTGGGGTTATACTCCGGAATGGTGGCGTGGCTTCTGATAGGATTCACGTAGTCGTAACGGTCATTGTCGATGAGCGGCAGCGGATATTCCGAACCGTAACCTCCCGACGGATAGATGGAGTTGCGACGAATCTTCTCCAAGTCGTTCACGATGTTGTAGTTGACATCGCCTTCGGCAAGGAATCCGCTGTAGTTGCCGCCGAGGTCGCTGTAGGTGAGCGACGTGGTGGTGGTCACCATAGTCTGTATACGGTCTGACTCGATGTTCCATCCGCCTATCAATGCCCAGTTGGCAAGGTAGCTGATGTAGCAGAACGGATCGTAGTAGGCGAGGAGAGTATTGGTGTTAGGATACTTCTTCTGTCTTTCCATTAGCGAAGTCTTATATCCAATCTCCACGTCAGATATGTTGCTGATGTCCGCGCCGTCGTTCTTGAGCGTGGCGACCTTCGTTCCGATGAACGGCAACTCATAGTCGAGCGGACGGCCGTTGTTGCCGGTTGTCCAGTCGCCGTCAATGGTTGTGACGTTGAGGTCCATGAGGTTGGCAGCTACCACCGGTTCTTCGGTCTCGCGGTTGTCGTAGCAGGTGAATACGTACTCCCAATACCATTCCTTGCCTTCAGGAGCCTCCTGGCCGTCGGTCTTGTCTGGCAATATAATGCCGGGAGACATCGTCTTTTCGTCGGTCACACCCGACTGCAGAGCGTCGTCGTCAGTCTTCTTTATTCCTCCCGACAACGTGCCGTTGGGTTTTCTCGTCAGGGACTGCTCCTCCTTCTTTTCTTCCGTAGACGATGAAGATGACGAATCGTCCGACTTGGGCACTACGCGAGTGCCTAATTTTGTGGATGGCGAAGTCTGCGTTGTGGGCTGTCGCCTTGTCGGTGTTGTCTCGGACGAAGAGGTGTTGCCCGATGTAGAGGTCGTGCCCGACGATGCTTTCGTTATGGCAGACGACTTGGTCACCCTTGTCTTCCTTGTCTGCGGCGACATAGCGTCAGCATAAAGGTCGACGTTCTCGTTGGCATCCATGTACGGGCCATGGAATGCAGGTCCGAAGCGGAGGTCCTTTTTTATCTTGTCATCTAAGAAATCCATTTTATAGTCCATATCTATATTATCCCTGAGGGCTGGTCCCAAATAGCGTCTTGAGCTGATTATCTTTATCACCCCATAGCCGCCGATAGTCTTAGGTGCCATGCGGCCGTTAGGACTTGCTCCGTTGGTGTACCTAGAGTAGTGTTTCTCTCGGAAGCTAATGGTCTTCTCCGCTACAACAAACTCTTTCGTCACCTTGGTCTTCTCATAGTCGAGCACGAGGTTGTAGGTGTTACCCGGCAGAACCTTGGTTTTGAATGACGCAGAAGCTCTGTTCTCCCAACCTGCATACACTTCCTGCTCCTCTATCACCTTGCCGTCCTTCTTCAGCTTCCACTTGAGTTTGCCGTCAGAATAGAGGCGGTTCAGTACGTTGTTCTCCTTGAGCACGATGAGCGGATTCTGCACATCAGTGGCATAAGCAATGACGGGTTCAGCCGACTTCAGTTCGTTATACTTCGACGGATAAGCCACAGCCACCAACGACTGGAGGTCGCCTCCGTCCTGAATGTTCATGCCGTCGCTGTTGCCGGTACGGAAGTAGAACGCCTTGGTCTGCTCCCAGGGCACTTCCTCATACTTGCCCTTCTTGACATTGTATGTCTCGGGATCGTGCCAGTTGCCCGCACGAAGCTCCTTGGCAAGGCCCGTAATCTCGAGCTTGTAGAAGCGGTTGGGGTTGAGGCTGCGCATTCCTCGTACCGTCACCTTAGTGGCATTGAACTCTATATTATAGTAACGTATCACGCTGTCGCGCATTGTAGAGTCGCTATACTCGTAGAGCTTAACCTGCTTGGTGGACGGATTGAAGCGGAACGTACGAGTTGACGTGGTCTCGAGGATTTCTCTCTCGGCTTCCACCTGCTTCATCTGTCTGTGGAGGTCAGTCTGGTCGAGCAGCGGATACTGCTCGTTAAGACGTGCCATCGGAGTGATGGTGAAGTCGGTGGGCAGGTCAGGACTTATGGTCATCTTGTGGTTCCATCCGTTCTTTCTTGTCTCCTCGCCAATGGACGATTCGCCCCAAAGCTGGAAGTCGTCAAGCGCATTGCCGTAGAAGATGTCGCACTTCTTGCCGCAAGTGAACTGGAAGCGGCGGTTGAAGTTGATGAGGCCGCCCAAGAGACGGAGCTTCATGCGGAGGTCGCCGGTGAAGTAGCTCGGGTTAGGCAAGCCCATCTGGAGGACGCCGCCGATGCCTGCGTCCACGAGATCAATGCTTCCCTTCCAGAATCCGAGGTTCAGACGCAGACCCATCTTTGCATAGAGGTATGCGTAGAGCTGTCCTTCGCCGTACCATCCCTTCCATCCTGCTGCGCCGGGAACGCCTACACAGTAGACCTCGTCGCCGATGTGTGTGATGCTGACGTCGAAGCCAGCCGTGGCGCCCATGTCGGCATAGAGGATGCCGAGGTCCACATTGATGTAGCCCCATACGCTTGCTCCGAGCATTACGCCACCCGTGGCGTTGGCGCGGAACTCCCTTAAGGCTTCCTCGCGGGCACGCTCAGCCTTGCTTACGTCTGCTGACTGAACGCCGTTGCTGCCGCGGCTACCGGTGAGGAACTGGCGTATGTTTTCGGGAATAGGAGGCAGAGCGCCGTTGTCCGGCAGCTCGTTGCCCACACAGAAGTAGGCATCCGCTCCTATCTTCACTTCCACAATCTTCGCCTCAAGGTCAATGAGGATGAACTGACAGCGTTCGCTCTTCTGCGGTTTGCCGAGATAGAGGTGCCACTTCACCTTGTCGAAGGTCACACCTTTGTCGCGCCATGTAAGTCCAAAGTCGAGAGATATCTTGGCTCCTGACGTAGCCTTGAAGTTATCTTTGTTTTCGTTCTTGTTTTCATCCTTGCTCTCGTGTTTCTCCTCCTTGCTGTGTTCCTGATGGAGATTGTCCAGTCCAGCCATTGATCCCAGCTTGTCATAAGTGGTCTTTATGGTGTCGTTGAGAGCCTGCATCTGCTTCAGAATCTTGCTGTCCGCAAGCTGTTCAGTGTACTTCGTTATCTCACCCGCATACTTCTTTGCGAGTCCGTCCGCCTTGGCGTCAACCGTGACGTTCAGACGCAGGTACTTCGACTGGTCGTCGTTCTGATAAACGATGGACGCTCTCGAATTAACCAAGCCTGCCATAGCGCTCACATTGCCGTCAAGCATGAATGTGGTGAGGCGCTTGTGCTCCTTGTCGTATACCACGGTGAGCGAGAATTTGCCGCCGATGACGTTGTCGCCACCCGACGCTGCAATGCCCAGACCAGCCGTTACGCCGATGACGCCCTTCTGAGCGATGGCCTTCGTTGCGTCCTTCGGGTCCTTTCGGCAGTTGAAGTAGAAGCCGCCGTGGATGTCGTTAAGCTCGATTGGCGGAATCTGCAGACCCACAGCCGAGCCGATAGCGATGTTGAAGTAGCCCCAAGTGAAGTTGTTGCCTTCCTCCTTGTGCTCGAAGTAGCCGCCGTTTGAGTCGAAGGTAAAGAGATTGCCGGGGAGCGCAAACTTAAGATGGCCCTTATATCCCTTGTCCTTCACCTTGTCGTTAGGACGTATGACGTCCATTATTCCCGAGATGGTGATGCCCGGAAGGTTGGACGAAACCTCGATGGAGTTAAACAGACAGTCCTTATATTCCAGCGAGATGTTGCTGATGTCGTCGAGGTTCTTCACCTCTGCCTGCAACTGAATGCCAGCCTTTGCCACTACGAGGTCTTCCAGCAAGCCAATCTTTCCCTCGAGGTCGAGCGTCATTGCGCCACCCGAATAGCCGAGGTCATAGCGTGTAATGCCGAAGCAGAACGGGCCTATCTTCTTCTCTAAAGAAGCCAACGACCATTCGCCCATGTTGAAATAGATGGGCTTGTCCTCAGAACCGAGGTTGCGTTCCTTCTCCTCGCAAAGCGTCTTCCACGCCGAACGTCTCAGTTCTTCAGCCTGAGCTGCGTGTGCCTTCTTCTGTGTTTCCTCCTTATCGTAGATTGATTCCCACGTAGAGCAGTTGGCAATGCGCATCTTTGTGAAGTGGATGCCGGGGATGCTGAGCTTCAGCGGCAGTCCGTCGAGAGCGTTCTTCACGAAGCTCGAGCGGTTCTTGGCAGCCTCCACCTTGTTGTTCACCTCGTCCAGCTTGCCCTGAATCTCGTCAGCATAGCCGATGGTGATGCTTCCGCCCATCGAGAATTCCAGTCGGGTCTTCGTCGATCCGTCAGCCTGGTCCTCTGCTTCGAGGAAGAAGTAAGTCTGCTTCTGCTCAAGGTTTGCCTCTGCAAGGATGAAGTCAAAGTTGATGTCCTCCACCTGCTGCACCTTAAATATATAGGCGTAGCCGTTGTCGTTGTCCTTCTTGAATCGCTTCTGGTTATATATATTACATGTATAGGCGATGTCCGAATTGACGAGCGGCAGCTTCATGTTGCCGTCGAAGTAGGCCTTCTCGAAGTTGCTCTGCAGGAACTCCACGCCCACGTTGTCGAGCGTAAACGCCCAACCTCCGAGCTTTCCGGTCTTTGCGCTGATGATGTCCTCCGCACCGAACTTAAGCGAAACGCCCGACTTGTCGAAGAACATGTCCTTTGCGGCAAGCGTAAGACGTCGGTCACCGTCGCCGTCTTCCTTGCCCACCTCCATAGCCTTCGGGAACTTTACGCCCACCTTGCTGATGTAAAGGCCCATCCATTCCTTGTCGTTGGTGCGGATGTCAGCCTTGCTCTTGTCATATCCGGCGGGGAACGATCCCATGTTGTTGTCGTTCACCGTTGTGGAGTGGTCGTAGACAATGGCGCCAGGACAGAATGTCCAGCCCGGAAGAGCCTCTGCCTCGAAGTCGTCCATCGCAGCGCTTGCCGTCCAGTTGTTCCAGTCCTTGATGTCAGTCTGAATGTTCAGCACGGGTCGCTCGTCCGTAGCGGTGCCGTTAGCCACCTTCTTCAGCTTAGGAATGGCGATGTCGATGTCGATGTGTAAGGCTGCCAAAGAGTCAGCCTGCCAGTTGATGTAGCATCCGTCTGCAGGTGCCTGACCTTCGTCAGCCACGGTGATGTCGGTCGGAGCCTTAAACTTAATCTGGAAACCGGACGACGGTTCCTTCACGTCTATGGTGGAAAGCAGACACATCGATCCGCTCTCCGGCAACAGACGGTCGGGGCTGATACATGTGTGCGGTGCACCGAGGATGAGGATGTTGTTGTCCGTATAGCGGCTTTCGGGTAGCGTGAACGTACCGATAAGGTCCATTGAAGCCCACGAAGGAGCGAATGTCACGTTGACAATCTGGATGTCCACCGGAGTCTTGTTTACCGACTTCGGCAGCTTCATCGGCATCATGATGTTGTCAAGCTTGCCTTCCGTGAGGAAGTCCTTAGCTCGATGATAATAATCATAATACTTGCCGAGGCTGAGCTGCTTGGCGATGTCGCGACCTCTGTTAGACGCTTCCTTCTGCAACATCTTAGCATAAGGTATGCCAGTGTCGCCGATGAGGTTGTCAATGCCCCAGTCGGAGAAGAGCTTGTCCACCTGCTCGCCGTTGTTCGACGCCCATGTGTCGCCCTTCATGCCCTTAGCCTTGCCGGCATAAACGATGTCGTCGGTATTGATGAAGAGCGAATCGAACTCCACCTTCACCATCAGCGACAATCCGAGCGGCGACCATTCCACGCGACCGTTGCCGCGGAATCCGCCGTCCTTGCCGTTCTCCTTCATCTCGTCGATGGTGAGCTGATACTGTCCGATGCCCACCTCTTTGCCTATGAAGTCCTTGGCAGACTTCTTCGTAGGCTTGAGGTTCTCAATGTTCACCATTGACGAACACTGGAAGAACTTCTGGCTGATGCGCTGTGCGAGGGCGAAGTCGATGACGTTTACGGAGTCGTTGACGAACGCCACGGACTGTACGTTCTCGCTCTTGGGGAGCACGCGCAGCACCATATAGTCGCCAGCCACCACCTTGTCGCTGATCTGCTCCCACTTGATGGAGTCAGAAAGGTCGTACGTGGAGTGTGTGTAGACCGGCTCTGAGGCGAAGATGTCGGCGCGGTCCATCTCTGGTTCGCCGCGGAAAAGCTGCACCTCATAATTGATCTTCACCGTGTCCTGACGTTCTCCCACGCCACCCACGAACCATGCCTTCTTCCATTCCACGCCGATGTCGTCGCCCGTGAATGACTTGCGGGCTCCTGCATTGCCGGGGAAACTCGGTCGGATGATCTGCGGATTGCGGAAGTTATATACCGAATCGGTCACTTCCTCCTTGCCGCTGCCGAATCCGAAGTCGAACTCGTCGTCGTCTTCTTCCTCATCCTTCTTGTCCTCTTTGTCCTCCTTGTCCTTGTTGTCGGGCGTTGGGGGCGTCACCACGGTGGTGGCGTCAGGCTCGAAGCGGAACAGACGGAGGTCGGAATTGCCGTCGTTCTCCACCATGGAGTAGTTGAGGTAATTGCTGCCCAGACCTGACTGTTCCGCCGTGACGCGTGCCACGTAGGTCATGTCGTCTATCATGGAGCGGATGCGCTCCTGCGGCAGAATCAGCATCGGCGACATCAGTCCCGACTTCTCGTACACGGCAGGATTATACTCTATGGCTTCGTCGGGCGTCTGACCGCCGACAAGCTGCACCACCTTAAACTTATACGTAAAGCGTGCCGCGCCGGGATTGCACGTCACGATGGGTTCTTTCCACGTAAAGAGGGCGTTCTGCTTGTCCATCGTGCATACCGAAGCGTCGGCATTATTGCCGATACCGGGCATAGGCATCAGAAACTCAGGCGCCTGAGCCTTGTAGCATATAGTGAAGATGCACTGTCCGCTGCTGGGGCTGCTCACCATGACGGGAGCGTCACGTCCCGGCTCCCAGCGGTAAGCCACGAGGCGCATGCGATACTGACCCTCGGGCAGGAGTCCGAAGGCGCCGCCCTCATAGTCGCTGAACAGACCCGGGGTGGTGGCGATGCGGTCGTTGGGCACATGATTGAAGAGATTCTTCATCTCCACCATGCTCAGAATGTGCGTTCCGCCGGAAGGCACCGTGATGGGCTTGTCGGGCTGATACTGTGCAGGAATCTTGACGTAAAGTCCCGAGTTGGGATTTATCTGCTCAAGGTCCATGACGAGATAGACGTTCTGCGTCTCGCCAGAAGAGTTGATCAGACTTACGTTAAAGTAGTTGCCGGGATTGGCTACGTACAGCATTGCCTGCGGAGGCAGCGTGGGCTGTACCGGATTGACCGTCACCATTACGTCCTGAGCGGCTGCCTGCAGCATGGCACCCAGGATGATGAGTAGTGATAGGATGTGGAATCTCAGTCTGTTCATATCTTGATCTTTATTTTATCGTGGGAATAAAAGTTACACTATAGCGACTTGTTCTGTTCCTTTTCCGCCTTACGCTTTATCTCGAGGAGCGTGAAGGTGTAGGTGTAGTTGAAGCTGATGTTGATGTCCGTTGCGTCCAGCTTCGAACGTGTCTTGGTGATGTTGACGTCGCCGTACTTGTTGAATCCGGCTGTCATCGAGAAGAGATGTTTCTGCTTGATGCTGTAGCTGGCAGCCATGTCGCATCCCATGGACAGGCTCTTCGACTGTCGCTTCACCTCATTGTAGCACATCGAGAACGTGGCTGAGAGGTTGAGGGCGTCGTCCTTCAGGAAGGCGCGGTTGGCTGTCACCGAGGCGAGGTCGCTGGTGTAGCGCGTGTTGAATCCCTTTGACGACTGGTGGTTTATGGAGGTCTGGAAGCTGGTCTTCCATGCCTTCACCTCCAGTCCGTAGCTGGCTCCGATGGCGAGAGACGTTACGTCGCTCACGCCGGTGGCGAAACGGTTGAGGTCCTTGTTCTGCACGAGGCTGGCAGAGAGCGAGAAGGCGTGTCCGAACTGGTCGTTGTCCACGGCGTAGGACGGCGTGAACGTGAAGGTGTTCATGGCGCGACGTATGCGAGTGGTGTCGTTTACGTGTGCCGTGCCGTCAGCCTGCGTCTGCAGATAGCCGTTATAGCCGAACGAGAGATTGAGGCGGTTGGCTATGCGTGTGGCTATGAAAGCCGAATAGACGAAGCCCCGCGTGGTATAGAGCTGCTTGTTGGAGAGATTGTCCTCCTGAGCGGAGAACGTGGCTGCCACCGACACGCGGCGGAAGAGCGTGGTGCCGAGGCTGGCTCCGACGCTGTGATAGTTGTTAGCCATATAGTAGGTGCCGAGCGACGTATAGTCGGGCTGTATGATGCGATAGAAGAGCGAGGCGTTCACGCCGCCCGCGTTGATGTTGAGGTTGGCGTCGCCCGCGAAGCGTGCCATTGAGGTGTAGCGTGTGTCGAACACCTTGTCCCATCTTGCCACCTTGCTGTCCGTCACCTTCTCCGCGCGGGTGTCGGTGGTGAAGGCTGATGTGGCTACGTTGGCTGTCAGCGACATCCAGTTCTTGATGCTCACGCCTCCCTTCAGTCCCACCACGATGTTCTCCTGCGGCGATATGCGCTCCTGCCAGTACTCGTCAATGGAGCTGCGGCGGTCGTATGCGCGGAGCAGATAAAGGTCGAGGTAGTTGCTGCCCGTGCCGTAGCCTATGTTGAATCCCCATCCTATGCGGCGATACTGCGGATTGCGCGGCGAGGGCGATGTCGGGTCGTCGTTGACGGCGCTGCGCAGCGTGCCGTAGAAAGCTCCCACGCGGAACTTCTGCGTGCGATATTCCAGACCCACACCGTTGTACGACATACTCATGACGTAGGGCGAGAATCCTGCCGACGACCTTCCGATATGTCCGTGCCATTGCTTGTACGACGGCGAGAGATTGAAGGAGATATGGGGATAGTTGAAGTCCAGATTGTTGTTGGAATAATAAAGCGAGAAAGGCATGTTGAATCCATACATGCTGATGTTGAGGTTGAGGAACAGCGTATTGCTCAGCGGCGAGGCGTATGCGCTGCCTGCCGTTGAGTGAAAGTAGGTGTTCTGTGTACCTACGGAACCCGTGATGATAAGGGGATCGCTCTTCGCAATCTCCGTGATGTTCTGTGCTGTTGTGCCGCTGGTATGCAGAAAGAGTGCTGCCACAGCCGTCAGTATGGTTATGTGTAAGTGGCTTTTCATCGCTTTGGTTCTTTTAGTGGTTATTTAAAGTTTCGCATGTCTCGAGACATGCGAAACTTTTAGTTATATTAGTATAGTCAACTTACTTGACAAGCTTCTTCGTAACGGTCTTGCCGTCCTTGGTCTTCACCTTCACTACGTAAACGCCTGAAGGAAGGCCGGTAACGGTGGTCTCGCCGGTTGAGACAACAGCGCCGGATGCGTTGCATACGATGACGTCAGCCACGTCCATGCCCTGGACTGTGATTTGTCCGTCCACAACGGCGATGCCCGAAGATGCGATGTCGGCTGCTGTGATGCCGGTGACGATGCCACCTACAGTCAGACGCTGCGGAGCGCGGAGCGAACCTGCCATCTTTGCGAACGGCATCTGCTCGTTGATGGTGCGCATCTCGCCGCTGACGGCGTCATGGAGCTTGAACGAAATGGTCTCGCCCTTGTCAGCATGGACGGTGATGAAGCACTTGCCGTCTATCATCTCGCCCTCACCGCGGCACTCGTCGCCTACGAAGGCGCCCACCGTGAAGCGTTCTGCCGAATAGTCGTTGCCAAGGTCAGCTACGATGGTCATGTTGTCAGCGAACGGAGCGCTGTTGTATGTCCATACGCTCTGCTTGTGCTGGGGAGCGTTCATCACCGGAGTGCCCTGAGGCATAAGGCTCTCACGCTGGTATTCCATGTCGACGTTCTCTGATCCTGCATTGAAATACATATATCCGAGTCCGGCATGCAGAGTGGTAAGGGTGCCTGTCCACTTTTCGCCATTATATTCAGCGAAACCGTTGTCCTTCGATACGATGCGGTCGCCCACGTTGAAGTTGTTTGCGTATGCATCTTCGGTAGAGAACACCGAGTTGATGTCGTGGTCATACTGATAGGGATTGCCGAGCCAGTTCCACATCGGCACAATCTGACGATGAGTCCGCATGTCCTCGTAAGCGCCGGTGTACATGATTCTCAAGTCAAGCAGACCGGGTTCCTCTTCCTTCACCTTAATCTTATAGCATGTGCCAGACTCCAGTCTGTTGATATCGCCGAAGTATCCGTATTCGGGGTCGTTATGGAGAAGGGCGTCTTCTGAGCGGATTTCCTCCACCACGTTGCCTAATTCGTATTCAGGAGAGTTCCATGATACGTCGCCGCTATAGAGCGAAGCCCACTTCCATCCTGCCTTCTGCATGTAGCGCTGACCGATAAGGACGTTAGATGATGCCACCTCTACGCCGTCGAGCTTCACGCTGATAATGGCTCTGCCCACGCTATGAGGTCTGATGGTGTAGTTAAGCTTGCTCTCATCCGTAGGAACAATCTCTACTATGCTCTTCCATTCCTCAGAAACATAGCTGTCAGGAGTTATAGTCACCTCCACTCTTGACGGGTCTACCTCTGCGTCAACGGGGTCGGGAGTAAGCACGAAGTCGCGTGTCTCGGTGCTTACCATCTCTACGTATCCGTCCACCTTGAATCCCTTAAGAGACTCCATGATTGTTACGTGGAAGTGGTTTGAAATTTCATACTCATCATTTCGGAGTCCTTCCTCAGTTGCGATGGTGCGCTCAGATGAATAGCTGATATCAATCCATCCCTCACCCACTTTAACGACAGATGCAGAAAGGCTGTCTTTCTTGAAATCATAAGACAGCTTTACGGCATCCGTAAGAGAAGAAATATCCAAATTGCTTTGTGCTATATCGTACGACTCATATTCTTCATACTTAGGCCATGACGGTGTCATGATGATGTTGTTACGGATATCCTCAGAGATGTCCCACTTGTCAGTATCCTTTATTGGCATCAAGAAAGTCATCTCATCCTGCTTGAACGTGATGTTCGTAGGACCATCCTTTACGATTACTTCGTATGTGCAAGAGGCTTGCGGATTCTGATTAGATATAATTGCAATGCGAGCTCTACCTGGCTTACGGGCGAAAATTCCCTCAGAACCATTGTCCTCAAGTATTTCATTATACTTAAATTCCTGATCCTGGTTGTAACTTGGCAAAACTTCGTACCTCACGCTGCGGTCTGTAGCGTCCTCCGGCATTACCTTATATCCAGACGGAAGGATGCTGTGAAGGTTGTCGCCTATATACATCTTAATCTCCTTAACCCTACCAACCGGATTAATATACTCTACCGGCTTAATGACTGTGACCTTAAGGTCCACGCTGGCATTCTCGCCGCTAAGCGTCATGGTGTATGTGCCGGTCTTTACTGGATTAAACTTGCCAATATCATTACCTTCCATCGGAAGGATGGCAGTCTCGTCACTGCTCTTCCATGTCAGTTCCTCGTTGCAGTCGGCAGGTGCTGTGGTGTAGCCGCTGCGAAGCACTGTGTTGAGGGCAGCAGTGTCGCCCAAGTTAACTGTGATGCCATTCTTATACTCGTCGCGAAGCTCAATAGAGGTGGCAGGCTGGATGACACGAATATTAATGTCGGAATACTGTCCCGTATTCTTCATGTCCCAAAGCTTAGGGAAAACGCCGACGGAACCATACTTGCCAGTTGACTTAATGGCTGTGAGCTTATTTCCTTCGATAATGACATTTTCACTCTCTTCATACATATTCCAGTTTAATTCTGGTATGTTGGCATTCGCTGGCTCGAATGTAATATAATCCAACAAATTGATCTGCTCACCCACCTTAACTGATACTGTCTCTTGGGTGAAACCATAATATAGAGGCTGGATAAACTTCAGCGGGAAGAGGTCTGACAGCGTACCGGTGGTTTTCTTATTAGTATAGGTTACGGCATCGGCTGCAGGCTGTAAGTCGTAAACATAAGATAGCTGACCACCTGGATAAAGTAATCTGAAAGATATGGCTTTGCCTTCGTCATTAGTATCTCCCTTTACACGAAGAGGGAAATAGTTAATGGTCAAAGCCACCGACAGCGACTTTTTCTGTACCTTCGCAAGTCCGCGGCACTCACCATCGATGAATGCTCCGAGGTAAGTGTTCTCAGGTAACTCTTTCTGACCACAATTGTCGAGGCTTCCCTCTGTGAGTCCTACATAAATGACGTGCTCGTCAGGATAGGCATTGGGATTATAGCCCCAATCAGGTTGTTGTGCCGCCATTCCTACGGCATATAGCAGTAGGGATAGCATTAGTAATAATTGTTTTCTCATATTAAAAATGATTTGAAAGGTGAATAATATGTTATCTATTTAGTTTTGTGTTTAATAATGTGATGTTTGGGTTTCTTGGTTATTTCCTGTTCAGTCCCCAGCTTTTCCACATGCTCCCTGATTTTGCCCTCGACGTCATCGTATGAATGTCGCCAAGGTTCGTTCTCAATAGTATAGTCTTGCGGTCTCATATTGTACGGTATTTGTGGTTAGTGATATTTACATGGGACGACACGCCTTACGCTATGTCTGTCAGCACTGCAAAATAAGCTGAAATTCGCTCAAGTCCGTTGTATAAACTTAACAAAAAATGGCCAATTCTTAACAAAATAAGGGCTATCGCACGATTTTACAAGCCAATAGGTAATTTATGTACATGATTTGACAAATGATTTAACGAAATTTTTGGGATGGACGGATGGACGAAAATCCCAAAAATCACACGCAAATACTGTTCGTTATTCGATGTAAAGACATCGCATCGTAAGACAAGAAGACCGTATCTTTAGGACAAGAAGACATGTTTTTTTGACATGAAGACATGAAAACATGTTTTTTCGACATGAAGACACGAAGACATGATATTTAGGTTTTTGACGTTAAGCTATGGGACAAACTTAGGAGGCTATGGCGTCTCGCCGTAGCCACGAACCCACGAACAGTTAATCAATAATAAGCTGATTGAGCGTTTGCTATGGGAGGCTGCGTGGCTACGGCGAGACGCCATAGCCTCCTAAGTTTGTACTCTCGCTCATTTATAATCTCACCGATAAACTGCAATTCCTCTACCAACTCGAAATTGAACAAATCACAATGCGCCTTGGCGCACAATTCACAACTCACCGCTCGGCTCTGCCGCTTGCCTAAGCAAGAACTCCTAATTCGGACGCCGTCCGCCATGTAAATATCGTACAAAGAGTAAAAAGATGTTACAAAATAAAAATTGATTCTAGAGTTCTGATTTGCTGTTTTTACGGTGTTTTGCTGTGCAAACAGCACCAACGCTTAACGATAGAGCCACTTTTACACTCCGAAAGTGCCACTATTAGACAGTAAAAGTGGCACTATTGCATGATAATAGTGGCACTATTGCATGATAATAGTGGCACTATTGTAGTGTAAAAGTGGCACTATTGCAGCAAAAAACGGCTCTTTTGCGAGTCTGATTTCATAACGCTTCGTCAGAAAATCGCGTAACCTACTGTGCGCAAACGTATTAGCTCAAACCGCTCAAAACTCGAGAATTTCGCACCAAAGATTTTGTTGTGCGCCGAGCTCATAGTATTGAGCATCAGAAATGCAAATATTGTGTCGGCGAGACGCCATAGCCTCCTATGTTTGTACAGCTATCTCGTGTATAATCAATCTTTACATGCAAACGCAAAAAGAGCGCCAGCGTTGCTTTCGCAACACTGACGCTCTTGATTGTTATAGCCGGTCATAGAAGCCGGCTAAGTAAAGGGAATGAGCTTATCGCTTCAGGTTCGGGTTACGCTCTGCCTCTGTAGGAGGATAGATGTGATAGACAGACTTGTCGCCTCTCCATGCACCCTTAGCCTGCATGTTCTCAGGAAGAACGAGGTCCTGCTTGAGAGTGTACTCGAAAGGATTGCCCTTTGCGTCAACAGAGTGTGTAAGAGTGCCGGCGGGAACGAGGACATCGCTCTGAGGACCAACGCGGTAATCGAACACTTCCTTCAGACGGTTCATACGGAACTCGTCCTCACGGCAGGTTACCATACCGAGTACGTTACCAGCCACCTCATATCTGTGCTCGTTGTAAGCAGCCTCAGCAAGGTCGTCGTTAGACATACCGTCGATGGCTGTCACGGCTTTAGCGTCGCTGTAAGCACGTGCACGTACCTGCTTGAGAGCCTCCTTAGCCTCAGCGATGTACTTGCCTGAACGTGCCGAAGCCTCAGCAAACCAGCAGAGCACCTCTGCATAGCGGATGAGCTGGTGGCGCTTGCCAAGAGTCATACCGGCATAGATAGGCTTGGTGCAGTCGAAGTCGGTCTTGACAGCAGCACCCTTGTCGTCAGCATTCACTGAGAAGCCGGTGAACATCGGGCGGTAGTCAGAGAATACGGCATTGGTCTTGTCCTTACCGTCGTCACCCTTCTTCTTGTAGTAAGGCTCGCCGTCAACAGTTGCCCACCAGTCTACGTTGTTGCCGTTGCTTGTGAGATATGTCTTAGCGTAAACAGCGTCCTTACGGGGACCTGCGGGATACTTAGACCAGAAGTGACGCTCGGCGAGGAAGTCGCCCCAGCCACCCCAAGGCAGCGAACTGGGAACGTGGCAGCAAGTGAGCTGTGAGTCGTCCCATCCCCAGCTACCGGTGTTGGCGTTATAGTAGATGCCGAGGATGCACTCGTTGTGATTGTCATCACCATAGCTGTAAACCTTGTTCCAGTCTGTGAGCAATGTCTGTACGTTGCGTGCCTTTACAGCATCGACAACTTCCTTGGCCTTGTCAGCAGCGAGAGCATAATACTCTGTCTTGTTGAGCGGATAGCCAGCCATTGACATGTATACTGCAGAGAGCATTGACTTGACAGCCTGAGACGTTACGAAGACGTTGGCATCGCCGATAGCCTTAGGAGCAGAATACTTCTCCGGCAGATTGCACTCCTCAGCTGCCTTGAGGTCCTTCACGATGTAGTTGAAGATTTCCT
>OHNM01000058.1_pt1 | contig 23283 bp, 14 predicted proteins | sample 1569661 | NCBI WGS metagenome assembly OHNM01 (sample SAMEA3879508, study PRJEB24766) | human gut metagenome | biome: human-associated habitat; feature: feces | place: USA | collected 1985/1987 | reverse complement strand
AGCATCATCGGATCCTTTGGTAAATCTAACATTCTACTTGTATCCTTTCTTTTTTTAAAACACATTAAGGGTACAAAGTTACACATTTTTCCGCCAAGAAAAGCCCTTCTTACATATTTATATTATATAAACGGCTTTTGCCTTGACCCAAGACAAAGCCCTCTTAGAAGCCGCTGAACATCTCGATGAGCTTCTTCCTATAGAATCTGCCCACCTTCACATCCGTCAGATTGTTGAACGGCGGGAAGAGTCGGCACGTATTGTCGGTCACCTCCATGAGGTACGTCAGATTGATGATGTGCTTCTGGCTGACACGAACAAGGGACGGGTCGAGCGCTACAATCATGTCGCTCGTCACGTTTCGCTTCAGTCGGATGGGCTTGTCGAGTCCAGACACGTACATCTCCCATACTCTTGGTTCGTGCTGATACGCCACAATGCCAATATCGCGGATGTCCACAAGGCGGAAGTCCACGGCATTGGTATATATAAGGAACTTGCCGTCCGTGCGTCGTCCGATGCCGTCAGCACACATCGTCACGGCATTGGCTGCGTTGTCAGCAGCCGCACGCATCGGCGAAGCGGGCTTCGGCATCTGCATATCGAGGCAGACACGGCGTATGATGGTGCGCAGCTCCTGGTCGTCGATGGGCTTCATCAGATAGTCGAACGCCTGATTGCGGAAGGCGGAAAGCATAAACTTCTGATGTGCCGTATACATCACCACACGACAATCGCCTGCAGACGAGTCGGCTATGCGTTCCAGAAACTCTATGCCAGAGATGTCAGGCAGCTCGATGTCGAGGAACAGCAAGTCGGGTTTTGTGTCCATGACGAGGGCCAGTCCGTCCATTCCGTTAGCGGCAATGCCGGAGATATGAGCCTCCTCAAATCCCTTCAGTTTATCGGCCAGCAATCTCGCAGCTGTCTTGTCGTCGTCTACAATAGCGATGTTCATCTTTCTCTATGTCCGTTTAAAGTGTTTAATAAAAGTATCAAAAACGTATTCCGTCAGGCACAGCTAATGTTGCCTGACAACCCTTCACCTTTCCTTCCTTGTCGGTGATGTTGTGTATGTCGAACCGCATCTTCCTGCGGTTTCGCTGGTTAGTCACGGCTATGGTCTGCGTGATAACCCCAAGTCCAGTTTTCTTCTTCAGTCTGAGATGGTTGAATCCGGGTCCGTTGTCGGTCACGGTCACCACCGTCTGCATCGCTCCGTCGCGTGCCTCGTCGTTAACGGGCTGGCGTGTGATGCTGATGGAGAGTTCCTTATGTCCTTCCCATCCCTTCAGTCCGTGCACGATGGCGTTCTCGGTAAGAATCTGCAGGAACATCGAGGGCATATTGATGGTGCTCATGTCCAGTCCTTCGCAGATGTCCAAACGGAACGTGAAGTCGTCGCCAAGCAGATATCGCTCCAGCGTGACATACTTATGCAGGTAGTCCACCTCGCGGTCAAGCGTAATGCAGGGCATCAGCGACATGTCGAGGTTTGCCCTAATCAGCTTCGAGAGCGCCAAGAGTTCGGACGCCTCTTTCTCGTCTGACGAACCTATCTTGTTGTTCAGGACGTTGAAGACGAAGTGGGGCGATATGCGGTTGCACATATTGAGGAGCTTCAGATTGAGGATATCCACCTGATACTCTACGCGTTTCTTCTTCATCCTCATCAGCCACACCACCATTATCAATACCAAGACCAGCACTACAGACACAGCTATAGACACCTTCGTATTGGCTTTCTGTATGACGGCGTTCTTGTGCTCTATGGCAATGTCGTGATGCAGTCGGGTGGTGTCTGACTGGAATCGAGCCATGATTTCGGCTGATCGCATCTTCGACTTGTTGTGTTCCAGCGAATCGGTGTAAGCCACATCCTCCTCCAGCGTGGTGTAAGCCTTACGATAATCTCCCTTGAACGCATAGTACTGGCGCAGATATCGGTTGCGGATGTTCACCATCATATAAGGCACGGCATCATTAGGCTTCTCCGACGCCAGAATCTTCGCCACCTCCTGACTGTCATGCTCCTTCACTGCCAGTCCGATGCGGATGGTGTTGCAGTAATATTTGGCTGTGACATCCCCCACCCTACGGAAGAACGGCTCCACCTCGTCCAGCAAGCGCTTCGACTGTGCGAGGCTGTCCATATTAAGATAAACGTCGGCGAGGTTTATCTTGCAGAGATACATGTCGAAGTGGTCCTGCAGCTTATTGTCTTCAAGCTGCCGCTTCATACGGAGGAACATCTTTAATGCGGAGGGATAATCCTTCGTGAAGTAATAGAAGTTGCCGCAGTTGCAGAGATAGTATGACTGCATGGCGGGTGTCATGTCGGAGTAGTGTTTCTCCGTGGCGCGATAATACTTCAGGGCGTTACGTTCGTCGCCGAGCGTCAGATAAATCTGAGCCAGTCCCATATAGAGCGTCACGTTCTCCTGTTCAGGCATTCGGAGCGAATCCACTAAGAAGAGGGCACGACGATAACAGCGTGCAGCCTCGGGTATGTCGCTGCATTGTATGTAGGCGTCGCCAAGATTGGCGTACGTCTTCGGCATTTCCTCCTTGCTGTCGCTGTTACGGAGCAGGCTGAGCGCTTTCTTATACATCGGCACGCTCACCTCACGGTCACGATGGAAGTTATGGTTGACAGCTGCAAGGCAGTTGTATGCGCCGGCGAGAAGCGAATTGAGTCGGGACTGATTCTTACAGCCTTCCTTCGTCTGCATCTCGCGCATGCAGAAAGCCTCGATGCGGCGCACGCAGGCGTCCACTCTTTCCGGCTCCGTGGAGAGCCAGTAGATACGGGCAAGTCTGAGATAATATTCGTAATAGGTGATGCTGTCTTTTGCGTTTTTCATTCCCTGATGCACGATAGCCTCCATATTCGGGACGCGCTTCACAATTGAGTCGTCTATTTGGCTGAGACGTTTGAGCCTGACGGTATCGGTGCCGTCAGCACGGTCTGTCTTGCCTCCGCATGCCAAGACTAATGCCATGACGATGAACGCCGTGGCAAGGGCAAACAAGCGGAATGTTTTTTTGTTAGTGTTATAGCGCATTAGTTTAAATCACAGCAAGTGGTAGGTAAAATCTAAAATATTATTCTTTCTTTTTGCAAAGTTAGCGATTTTTTTAAAAGAACCAAATAAAAAACAAAATTTTAGACACAAATATCGTCAACATATTTGTAGGCATACGAAAAAAGGCGACCGGACTCACGTCCAATCGCCCCCAGAAATAAGTTATGTGGATATACAAAATTATAAGAAAAGTCTTTACATCTTAGCGTGCGTTACGGATTGTAGCGCACGAAAGCCTCCATTGCCTCGTAGCATGCCAAGCCGAGCGAATGATAAAGCTCTGCTGTGGCATGGTTGCGGTCTTCGGCACGCTGCCAGAAGAGACGCTCGTCATTGCCGAGGAAGGGTGCGCTCTCCATCTGCGAAGAGTGCTTGAGGATGCTGTTACGCTTGCCGCGAAGCTCCTCCGGCGACATAGGCACGCACATCTCAATGTTCTCGATTTCCCATTCTGCCCACGCTCCGCGATACATCCAGATGCGGCAGTCGTCAAGCCATGCTGCGCCTGCCTGCTTCTCGAGGTCCACGGCAGCGAGTACGGCGTCCGTACACTTGCGATGTGTGCCGTGCGGGTCGGCGAGGTCGCCTGCCACGTAAATCTGATGCGGCTTCACTTCCTGGAGCAGCGCACGTACAATCTCGACGTCCTTCTCCGTCATCGGGAGCTTCTCTATCTTGCCCGACTCATAGAACGGGAGGTCGAGGAAGTGGACGTGGTCGAGGGGGATGCCGTTGTAGGTGCAGGCTGTGCGTGCCTCACCGCGACGGATGAGTCCCTTTATGGTGCGCACCTCTGGCGTGTCGATGTCTGACGGACGCTTCTGTGCGAGGAAGTTCTTGATGTCAGCATACATCTTCTTTATCACCTCGTCCTTGTTGTCGCAGAACAGCTGGTTATATCCGTTGACGAAGTGCATGAAGCGTGTCACCTCCTCGTCGCCCACGGCGATGTTGCCTGAGGTCTCGTATGCCACATGCACGTCATGGTTCTGCTGTACGAGGCGGCGGATGGTGCCACCCATCGAGATGACGTCGTCATCGGGATGCGGCGAGAACACTATCACGCGCTTCTGTGCCGGCATGGCACGTTCCGGGCGGTTGGTGTCGTCGGCGTTGGGCTTGCCGCCAGGCCATCCTGTGATGGTGTGCTGCAGGTCGTTGAATATCTTGATGTTGCAGTTGTATGCCGAACCGAAGCGGGCGAGCAGGTCTGAAAGTCCGTTCTCGTTATAGTCCTTGTTGGTGAGCTTCAGGATTGGCTTGTCCAGCAGCTGGCAGAGCCAGACGACGGCGGCGCGGATGGTCTTCTCGGTCCACTCGCAGTTAGCGACAAGCCAGGGATGTACGATACGCGTGAGCTTGGCGGCGGCAGCAAGGTCGCAGACAAACTTGGCATCGTTATGTGTCTGTACGAAGGATGCGGGGATGGCGTCCGTAACTGGGCCTTCCACAATCTTCTGCACCATCTCTGCCTTCTCCTCGCCCCATGCCGTAAGGAACATCTTGTGGGCTGAGAGGAGAGTGTGCACGCCCATGGTGATGGAGCACGGCGGCACCTGCTCCTGTGTGCCGAAGCTGTTGGTCATCTCATCGCGTGAGGTCTGGTCGATGAGGATGATGCGGCTCTGCGATGCGAGGCTCGAGCCAGGCTCGTTGGTGGCGATGTTGCCCATACGTCCGATGCCGAGGAGGGCGATGTCGAGTCCGCCTTCGGCTGCAATGAGCTGCTCATAGGCGCGGCAGTGCTCGAGGACGTCTTCCTGTCCAATGTGTCCGTCGGGTGTGTGTATATTCTCTGCCTTCACGTCCACGTGGTCGAGGAAGCGTGTGCGCAGCTGGCTGATGGCGCTGTGCTTGCTATCGGCGTTGAGGGGGAAATATTCGTATGCGTTGAACACTACGACATTGTCGAAACTCAGTCCGCATTCCTTATGACGGCGCACGAGTTCCTCATAGACGGGAGTGAGCGAGAGACCCGTACCGAGGGCGAGCACGCATTTTCTGCCTGCTTCCTTGGCACGCTTTATCTCCTTCTCCACGCTGTCAGCAATGAGCTTGGCTCCTTCTTCCACGCTTGGGAAGATGTCGGTGAAGATTTTCTCGCAACGCGTAATCTCTGAACGCTCCACTGCTGTACGAGGACGGTAGTACTGTTCAGGAACTTTGTTAAGTACAATCTGTGAACTTAGATGAAGATTCATAACAGTAAAATATTAAGTTGTGTATGACCTGTTGTTTTTCTCTCTGATTGTCCGGCTGCCAGCTTTACGGTCTGTCAGCCTTCTTTGTGCCCCACTTAGAGGGCTTCGGACCCATTACCAACTCCAGCGTTCCGCCGTGGCGGATGTCGTCAAACTCGATGTATGACTTGCTGTGAGGCTTGCCGTTGAGACGTGCGCTCTGCACGTAGATGTTGCGGTCCGAATTGTTCTTAGCCACGACGGTGAACTTCTTGCCGCCACCGACGTTTACCGAAGCCTTGTCGAAAAGCGGCGATCCGATTACGAAGCGTCCGCCTACGGGGTCCACCTGATAGAGTCCCATGGCAGAGATGATATACCATGCCGACATCTGACCTACGTCCTCATTGCCTGAGAGTCCGTCAGGCTGGTCACGATACATCTCGTTCATCATCTTGCGGAGCATGGGGGCTGCCTTGTCGGGACGTCCGGCGTAGTTATACATATATATAACATGGTGGCTGGGCTCGTTGCCGTGGGCATACTGTCCTGTCATGCCTGACATGTCGGGCGAAGCGTTGTCGCCGGCGTAGCCTTCTACGAAGAAGAGCGAGTCGAGCTTGGTCATGAATGCCTTGTCCGAACCGAAGAGCGAGATAAGGCCACGCACGTCGTGAGGAACGAGGAAGGTGTACTGCCAAGCGTTGCCCTCGGTGTAGTCGTTGGTGCGGTGCTCTGCGAAGAAGGGATTGAAGGGCTCGCGGAAGGTGCCGTCGGTGCTGATGGCACGGAGGAAGCGTGTCTTCGGATCCCAGTATTTCTTGTATGAGCGTGAGCGGTTGTAGAAGTATTCCTGATCGGCTGTCTTGCCGAGCATCTTGGCCACCTTAGCCACGCCGTCGTCAGCCTCGCAGTATTCCAGCGCCTTTGCCACGGTCTCGTTGGTAGGCTCGAGGTTCCAGGGGATGTAGCCGTGCTCCTTGAGCAGACCGAGCGAACGGTCGTCCTTCATCTGTGTGGCTTTCAGGGCTTCGAAGGCAAGTTCCTTGTCCTCCACGAATCCCTTCATAGTAAGGTCGGCGAGTACGATGGCGCCGGGGTTGCCCACCATACAGTCGGTCTCCGATCCCATGAGATGCCATACGGGGAGGCGTCCCTGCTGCTTGTAGATGTTGAGGAATGTCTTGGCGAAGTCGCGCTGCATCTCGGGGAAGAGGAAGCTCATGAGCGGGTGTGATGCGCGGTATGTGTCCCAGAGCGAGAGTGTGGTGTAGTTGGTGAAGTCTGCCTTGTGCACCTTTCCGTCTGCGCCACGATACTCGAGGTCAACGTCGTTGAACTTAGAGCATGAGGTCATGAGATGATACATGGCAGTATAGAAGATGCGCTTCTTGGTGAGGTCGTTGGTCTGAATCTCGATGCGCGAGAGCTGACGGTTCCAAGCCTCATCGGCTGCTTTAACGGCAGCGTCAAAGTCCCATGCGGGCAGTTCGGCAGCCATGTTGGCCTTTGCCTTGTCGATATTGACGGGCGAGAGCGCCACCTTCACGAGCAACGGCTTCGTGGCATCGCTTACTGTGAGCATCACGCGCTCCATCGAGTCGAGGCGCTGCACGGTTACGGGCTGCGAGAACTCGATGTCAAAGTAGATGCGGCGGTCTGCTGCCCATCCGTTGGAGCGGCGGAATCCGGTGAGGCGGGTGGGTGTCTCCTGTGTGAGGAGGCAGTCATTGAGCTTGTCCCATCCTATGCACTGCGAGAGGTCGAGTGCGAGCTGTGCCTTGGCGCCGTTCTGGAATGTGTAGCGATGGAAGCCGCAACGCTCCGTAGCGGTAAGTTCCACGAGCACTTCGGGTTCGTGAAGGCGGAGCGAGTAATAGCCCGGGTGCATCTTCTCGTCGTCATGCGAGAAGCGTGCCGCCGTCTGCTTGCTGTCCTTGATGGGCAGGAAAGCCACGTCGCCGAGACATCCGATGCCGGTGCCTGAGAGGTGCATGTGGCCGAAGCCTATCAGCTCGTTGTCGTCATAATAATAGCCTGAGCACCAGTCCCAACCGCGCGTAGGCTCCGTGGGGCCGAGCTGGACGAGTCCGAAGGGCACATTGGCGCCCATAAACGTATGGCCGTGTCCACCTGTTCCGACGTACTGGTTGACATACTGGGTGAGGTTTGGAGCAGCCGCTGCATTGATGATGCCCATAAAGAGCAATAAAGCAGCCACCGCTGTAGATCGCAATAGATTTGTTGTCTTCATAAATTAATTTTTAGCAAGTGCAAATATACAACAAATATGTCGGGTTAGTGTCGAAATATCGGAATTTTCGAATGTACGGAAAATAAAAAAATCTTAAAAGCAAACGTAAGTTCGGCAGTACTCTTTTGTATGAGCGGAGCTTAGCTGCAGTCTTTTGCCATAGTCTTTATATTTTAGAATCCATTACTGGTAGTGGAATACAAATCTTATAAAATCTTGCCAATTTGCGAACTGGCGTTTTACATAAGTCTTTAAGTTTACACTTTTCTATTTATGGGTGTTTGTTATTGAATCTGCCTATATTTCTTTTGTAGGTTATATACGACAATTCCGCAATATGGAATGTACTGAGACTTTCCTTCTTTGTTAATGTGCATTGAACAATATTTCTGAATGTATTTCTATATTACGGCTTTACTCCACCCATTACCTTTCTTTATATTCACTAGTGTCCACTTAAATCCTTTAACATTCGCTTAAATTGGCATTATATCAGACTTTTACAGGCGTAAACTTTACGTGTACTTTTCAAATTTGTACCTTTGTACGGCTATAGTCAAAGGTTACAAATTGTAAGCACATCGTAAAGTATGCACAAAGGTCAGTTCGTCTTCACTCAAGTCTCAAGTTCTTGCCCAAGCGATCTTTTGATTGCCTTGTAAATAAATATGAAGGCAATAAGTGGGTAAAGTCATTCACGTGCTGGAATCATCTCCTTGTTTTGATATACGGTCAACTCTCCAATAGGGAAAGTCTCAGGGACTTGGTGACATCACTGGCTCCCTTCCGGAATATGTTTCATCACCTCGGATTTGGAGCCAACGTATCGAGAAGCAACTTGTCCAAAGCCAATGAACAACGCGATCCAAGGATATTTGAGGAGTATGCGCTCAAACTTATATCCATAGCAAGGGAGACGCAGTGGTATAAAAGATTTCTTCATCAGCAACAATGTCTATGCATTCGACTCTACCACTATATCCTTATGCTTATCTGTCTTTTGGTGGACGAAACTTCATCACGGCAAAAGCGGTGTAAAGGTCCACACGCTATTTGATGTCAAGAACAGCATTCCATCATTTGTCATAATCACCGGTGCAGAGACACATGATTCGCAGGTTATGGATCAGATTCCATATGAAGTGGACAGCTTCTATATCTTTGATCGTGCATATATGGACACAAAGCAATTATATAGCATTGACAATGTTGGGGCATTCTTCGTTGTGCGAGAAAAACAAAAAATGGTTTATGAGACGTTAGAAGACAAGCAGTATAACAATCCCAAGACGGGTGTCATGTCAGACACTATGATCAAGCTCACTGGCCAAAAAACCAAGAAACAATATCCAAAGTCATTACGGAGGATCGTATTCTATGACAAAGAGAAGAACCGCACGTTTGTTTTCTATACGAACAATACAGAAGTGTCAGCAGAAGATGTCGCTCTGCTTTATAAGTACAGATGGAGCGTCGAGCTGTTCTTCAAATGGATGAAGCAGCATCTGCGCATCAAGGAATTTTATGGCACGACAGAGAATGCCGTCAAAATTCAAGTATTTGCGGCAATCATAACCTACTGCCTTGTGTCCTTGATAGAAACTGAAATGGCTGAGGAAATGACAACATATGAAATACTGAGAGTCTTATCAACTTCGCTACTGGTAAAGATGCCGCTAAGAGACTTATTAACCCACATTGCAGGGTTTAGTTATGTAACTGATTGATTTTCAGTATTGATTTTTTTGAAGGTGGATTTTGGGCGCCACAGATTTTACGCTGATCAATGTGCCGCGTGGGTTGGGAGTGGTGTCAAGCGCATTGTAAATTTCCATTAGTTTCTCTTCCGGGTCACTGTCTTTCCTTGTTGTCACTTCAACTTTGCGACACGCCTTCATGCTTACACTGGCCCGCACCTGAGTACTCATCACGCGCAGGATCTCCGACCACCGCACATTGATGTCTTTCATTTTCAGCTTGTACTTCGTGACAGACACGATCCAGTAGGCAAGGACTGCAAGGTTGAGGTGTGCTTTCGCTGCCTCGTCGGTTTTGTGATAGATGGGTCGGACATCCAAATCACTCTTCAGGAGTTTGAAGGTCTCCTCCACAGTTCTGACTATATTATAGGTTGTCCAAATAATATTGGGATCGTTTTCTGGAAGGCTGGTCTGTAGAAGGTATTTGCCATGAACTTTCTCCCGGCACATAAACTTGGCATTTCTTTTCCAAGTTATACCTGTAGCCTTGTCCATCTCGTCATATGTCACGTCTATGTCATAGCAGCCAAAGACGGCCCCATATTTCTCACTTAGCCGTCCAAGGCGGCGGTTGAGGGCATCGCGTTTCTTCGTCCCTTTTCCCTCGATGGCGGCTTTCACCGCATTCAGGTCAGCCTCCAGTCTGTCCGAAGCTTTTGTCAGCATGCTCCGCTCCTTCAGTGCCTTGGCGTCGCTGTCCACCAGCATCACGCTGCCGCCCGTCGTCTCGTCCTTTCCATCCAGGTCTACCATCTGTATTTTGATGGGCTGGTGCTTGCAGTCCTCAACCAGGATGGGATCACCCTTGGCTGTATATTTCTGGGACGATCGTGAACGCATGACTGTGACATAGTCTATGTTGTGCTCTTTCAGCCATTTCAGATTGTCATCGTCGTTGAAGCCTGCGTCCATGACCACTCTCAGGGATCGGCCCATGCTGATGACCCTGTCCAATTTCAAAGACCCAATGATATCCGCCACAGTAGTGACATCGGCACGGTTGCCCTCATATATCCTCGTACGAACCAGTAGCCCGTCAGTGTTGACCACTGCGGCCAGCACGACTACCTTGCAGTCATCCCGCTTCTCCTTGCTCCTACCATATCTGAACAGTTCTGATTCAAGATACTGGCCCTCCGCATACATATTGGTGATGTCCATAATATATACGTTCTCCTCGATGCTGAACATATTGCACACGCGCTCATGCAGGTAGTCCTCCATGTCCTCATGGACACTGTACAGGTGATGGGCGCTCTTGTAAAGCGTGTCTTTCGTTACTTTCATCGGGTCTATGCCAAACATCTCGCAGAGAGCTGAGTTCTCACGGAGACAGAATACGGTCTTATGCTCAGAGTAGGGATAGATTGCTCTCGCGATTATCTGGAGCGTGGCAATATTACGCTCCTCGCGGCTCCAGCCCTTCGCGGCGAGGAAGTCTTTGATGCCAAGCAGCGCTGCTGTATGGGCACAGACGTGCTCGGCACCAATCTGCCTCGGCTTGGTTATCCGAAGACTGTTTATGTCGACGTTCATCCAACATTGATTGCGCAAGTCCTCCTCTTTCTGTTCCTCTGCCGCCATAGCCAGTTCCTCGGAGGCTGTCTTGGCAGGCTTCTCCTTGTCACGGTACTTGTTGTAAAGACGCAATGCTAACTCTGTTGTCTCTTTGGAGTTGCCAAAAACGGTCTGTCCTGTCTTGATCATTTCTGTAAGCATTTTCCACAATTCGTGTATTTGAGCCTCAGAGAATCCTTCCAACTCGCCGATATTCAGCACCGTACGTTTGCAGGCCTTACCACTGACGTCACGGTAAGACTCGCACAAATAAACAGCCAACATCGACGATAAGTTAGGAAACTTTAACAAGTGTGCTTGAACACTCTCTGCAATGCGGGTTAAATAGTTGTCAAGAAGAATTACTACTCGAAAATAAGAACGAAATGAAGAAACAGAGCAAATATGTTCAATTGGAGATACCCTTTGAAGAATGGTAAATTACAATCTGTAAGTAAACTAAAATGTTAAAAAATTTAAGTGGACACTAGTGTTTTTGATTCTACAAAATACTTATCCGGCCCAAACAAAGAATCATTCATGAGAATCTGGCTGAACAGAGTTCCATACTTCTCTTGCGGACGTTGAAACTGTTTTTTGCCCTGATTATTGCCATCTGTAGCATTAATGTGGCCGGAAAAGACCAGTCCCGTGCACAGAACTAAGATTTTTATTATCTGGTTTACTTTCATCTTGGTTTATTATTATTACCGCTATACGGATTAAAACAGTAAAGGGTGGGGATAGTCCTTCATTCAACCTGATGGTCATTCTGAAGAAGAACCACGCCCACCCTCTCGTTTTATTGAAAGCGGTATATCGTACTGCGATTGTTCATGATCAAGCTAAAATTACCGGTTGGTTACGGTAAACGATTTGTGTTCCGGACCGATGGAAGTCAGCGTCAGCTTCTTCCATTTCTTCGGCAAGACACTCTTCACTTGTCTGATACCACCATTGTCCAAGTCGATATCCACGCCACCGAATCCCATGATGAGACTCTGCAGAATACCACCTGCTCCTGTTGCGAAATAAGGATTGGTACCGTTCTTTGTCTCTGCAATCACGCGGAAGGGCGGCAGGAGATTCTCCACGTAGGCATCGTTGAAGTATTTGTAGGCATTGTCTGCATCGCCGAGACGCGAATAGAGCAAGGTGAATATGGCCTGTGTCATGGCAGGTGTGCCTTCGTTGGGAATGCGCTGCTGGTAGTACTCCAAGTCCTTGCGTACCTGCGCCGGGTCTGTAATCTGCATCAGCGGGAAGGCGAGCAGGTTGACGTCGGCCTGCTTGATGTTCTCTCCCTTGTAGCTGTTGTGCTCTCGCGTCACGCCGTTTGCCATCTTGTAGACAGGAATATGATTTGCCGTCTCTTCCCACTGGCTATTGACAGGCATACCCAGGAGACGGGCCGCTTTGGCAGCAATCCTCAGGTTGGCAATGGCGATGCCATTGGTGAAAGCGTCATCGTCGATATTCTCCGCCCATTCGTCAGCAGCCACGACATTCAGAATGTGACAGACTCCCGTCTCATCCTTCTGGACGCGGCTCAGCCAGAAATCTGCGGTCTCCTTGATAATCGGGAAACCTTTTTCCTTCAACCAGTTCTTGTCGCCCGTCACGCAATAGTATTGCCATGCGGCGAAGGCCACGCAGCCACTGATGCTATGCTCAAAAGGACCAGTCATGGCCCAGACCGGCGTATCCTCTCCACCTGTGTCGGCGCTTTCCCAGGGATATTGTGCTCCCTGGTATCCATGCTCGAAAGCATAGCGCTTGGCCTCAGACAAACGGTCGTATCGATAGTTGATCATCGACTTCGCCATTTCCGGCTGCAGCATCAGCAAGGCGGGAAACATCCACACGTCGGCATCCCAGAACACATGTCCATTGTAGCCCAGTCCAGAGAGTCCCATCGGCGATATGGAGAGGTCGGAACCAGCGCTCACGAAACTGTAGAGATGATAGATCATGCTGTGCACGTCTTGCTGGGCCTGCGCATCGCCGTCGATGACGATGTCACTCTTCCACAGTTCTGCCCAGCGCTCCTTGTGGATGTCGAGCAGTTTGTCCAGTCCCTCCATCTGGCAGTAGACCACCAGACGCTTCACCTCATTGATGGGATCATGGGACAGGGCCGAGGACAGCGTGGAGCCGACGATGGCGAAACGGTAAGGCTGGCCCTTCTTGAGACGGACCGTGAAAGTGGCCGCATGGGAAGAATCCGCCTGCTGATGCGTCACCTCCGGTGCATTGTCCACTCGGTTATCGGGGAAGAGAAATGTAGACGAGGCACACATTGTTAACCTGCCGGTAGGACTGAGCGACTCTGTAGAGAGCAGCTTTGCCTTGCTCTGTCCGATGGTCAGGTCGTCAAACTTGAACTTGGCATTCTTGAAACCGTCTGGAATTGCCTGTGTGTTGACAACACGGATATCCATGTCGGCCCGCGGGGTTACCGTCACCTTGAGCAGTGCACAGTAGGGCAACTCACGAAGGGAGACAAACGAGTAATCCACATGGGCCTTCTTCTGATAGTCGAACTTCCCGCTGAATTCTGCCGTCTTCATATCCAGCTCCTGGGTGTAATTGGCTATGTTGTCATAGCTTACCTCAGTACCGTCAATATACAACGAAGCATTCAGCATATTGAAGCCGCTCAGGAAGTTGCTCACCTCGCCGCGTCCGAACTTATCGTAGCTGTTGGCAAGCACGGTGCATGAAGTCTTCAAGGGTTCTGGTGAGGACACGAGGCCCAGCATACCATTGCCTACCGTGATTCCGTAATAGTGGCTGCGGTCGACCTTGCTGGTGGAAATTTTCCACGGATCCTGGGCGAAGACCGACCCACAGCCAACTAGAAATAATATCACTAAGAGCTTTATTCTCATGATTGTTGCTTGATTTTGTTGAGATGGCAAAACACTTTAATATCCCTCGTTTTGCTTCAGTTTACCGTTTGCTTCCAGTGCCGACTGCGGAATGGGGAATAGTATGAAGTGCTTGTCGCAGGCCTCGACATTATAACGTGCGCCGCAATATTTATTGAAGCGTACCATATCGTCTCTCCTTGACATGCCATCCCAATAGAATTCGTAACCTCTTTCATTGTAGAAGGACTCCAAGGTAAGCGTCTGTGCAGTATACTCCTTCACACCACGGGCAGCGCGCACTGTATTGATGTCCTGCAGGGCACCTTCAACATCTCCCTTGCGGAAGCGAGCCTCGCCACGCATGAGATAGATGTCGGAATACTTATAGAACATAACGTCGTTATCACTGCCACTACCATAGGCATAGTTTGGATCCGGAGCATATTTGAGGACTCTTACGCCCTCCGTCTCACTTGCTCCATCCACTTTGAAGTCAGGAGTATAGATGAGCGGATTGTCCTTTCTGTCTTTCAGGGCCTCACCGCTGATACTGTATTGCTGTCCTTCTATCATACCGATGTTGAATCCAATTTGGCTCTTCAGTCTTGAATCCGTGTATCTTGGATCCGTCTTGTCCCAAGTGTCGAGGAACGTAGGTGTAGTGCAGCAGCCATTCCAGAAACTGTAATGACCGAAGTTCTGTGAATAGTGCAGAGTCACGTTCAACCAGGACTGTCCCGACACACCGAGTGACTGGTCGTATACGAAAGGCAATATAGCCTCTGTGGCATCGGCTTCGGCGCTATTGTCGGAGAGATAGAGTTTCCAGTAGTCATCCGAGAACTTATATTTGCCAGAATTAATGATTTCCGTGCAGAGATCGATCACCTTGTCCCATTCTGCCTGTCCGTCAGTGAACTCAGGTGCAGTTCCTGTAAAGACCTGGTAATTGAGGTAGATGTGGGCAAGCAACGTCTGGGCTGCAGCCTTGGTGATACGTCCGTAAGGAACCTCTCCCTTCTGTTTCAGGTTGGGTATGATCTCATTCAGCTCGCTGATGATTCTCTCCAGTGCAGCCGGACGGTCCAGTATCTGTGGTAATGCAGAGAAATCCGTAGCATCGGATTCACGCATCGGGAAATGTCCCCAATAATCCATGAGGTAGTACATGGAAAGGGCGCGGATGAACTTCACCTCGTTGATGTACCCTTTCACCTCTTCAGTCTGCTCCAGCTCACTCAGGTAATTGATGGCCACATTGCTGCGGGTGAGCGTGGACATGAGGACATTCCAGCCGTTCTTCACATGCTCGTTAGTCGCATCGTATGTGTGCCAGAACAAAGTACGGTTATTTACGTCGTTCCAGTCAGAGCCACGTGATGGAAACACACATTCGTCCGTAGACGTCTCTGTAAGGGCGAAGAGATCACCCGTGCCCATGAAATCACGCATGGAGGCATAGGCTGGCGCTGCCAGCATCTTCGCGTTGTTCGGGTCCGTGATCACCTGGCTGTTGTCTTGTTCATTGAGGATTTCCTCATGAAGGTTGGTGCATCCGCAAGCCAGTAAGCAGAACGCAAGTCCAACAACAGAATATAACTTTTTCATTGTTATTTCGATTTTGATTTAGAAGTTAATGGTAGCACCGAGACTCCAACTGCGTGCCATTGGGTAATTCGTCCAACCAATTCCGACAGCAGGGATGCCGTCTGTGACACGACGGGAGTCTACCTCGGGATCATATCCGTTGTATCCCGTGATGCAGAAGAGGTTGTTGCCAGTAAGCGACAGCTGGACACCTTTCACCCAATTGTTAGGTTTGATGGGCACCGTATACCGCAGTGTGGCGCTGGTGAGTCGAAGGTAGGAACCATCCTCGATGTATCTGTCTGAATAGTCGAGATTATCCTCGGTACTCTCTTTTAGGGAGCGTGCACCCGTAGTGATGTTGTATCCACTGTCGAAGATGGCGAGTGTGTTGATACAGTTGTCCAGGTTGTTGTAGATATCGTTGCCGAAGACGCCGTTGAACTGCAGGCTCAGTTCCAGATTCTTCCATCTCAGAGTAGTGTTAAAGTTGAGAAGGAAATCAGGCTGTGCGCAACCGATGACTTTCTCCACTCTGTTTCCATTTGCATCGGTCTCGTACTGGCTGATGCCGTTTTCGTCGAATCCCAGGAAATGGTATCCCCAGAATGTGCCGATGGCGTGTCCGCTCATGATGCGCTGGAGACGGAAACCGTCCAGACCGGGACCTGAGCCGGAGCCCACAGTAATATACGACATGGGAAGACGCTTCACCTCATTGTGGTTGGTAGTGAAGTTCACGCCGAAATTCCAGTTCCAGTCCTTGGTTGCGATGATGTCTGCATCAAGACCGATTTCAACACCGGTATTCTCAATGCGCATGTCAGGCACGTTCTGCCACATGGTCGTTGTAGGAGCCGGAGCGATGGAATATGTCTGCAACAAGACATCACGTGTGGACTTGTAATACCAGTCCAACGTACCACGCAGGCGGTTGTGCAGGACACCGAAGTCAATACCGACATTCCACTGGTCGGTCTTTTCCCATTTCAGGTCAGGGTTAGGAGTACGTGTCAGCGTGATACCAGGAGTGACGGTGGATGTACCATCCAGGAAAGCACCCGTGACAGAACCCAGTTTCAACTCGGAGATCTTGTCGGGAATTTCCTGGTTACCCGTTATACCATATCCCAGGCGAAGTTTGAGGTTGTCGAATACATTGAGGTTGCGGATGAACTTCTCCTCGCTCAGTCTCCAGGCGAAAGCCAGTGAGGGGAAGAAACCGTATTTGTTGTTCTCACCAAAACGTGTGGATCCGTCGAAACGGAAGTTGGCAGTGAACAGGTACTTGTCCATCAGGTTGTAGTTGATACGTCCGTAGAAGGACTGCAGCTCATGGCGAAGATAGTCAGAGGTGCCGACAATTTGCGAGTTGGAACCGAATGACAGATTGTAGAGGTAGTTGATATTGTCTACATCAAATCCGTTCTCACTGAAGTTATACCAATAATCGTCGTAACGCTGATAGGAATGACCAAGCAGGAAATCCAGTTTATGGATGTTGTTGATCGTCGTGTTATAGGTAAAATAGTTCTCGATAAGGAAGTTCTTCGATTCAACGTTGTTGATATACATCTCACCAAGGTTGCCGAGGAAAGTCAGTTCCTTGTCCTGTGTGACCTTTCGGCTGGTCTTCATGTAATCGTAAGCATAGTTGAACTTGTATTTCAATCCTTTCACGATGTCCACCGTAGCAGAAACGTTGGCCAGGATGCGGTCTGTGACAGTCTTGTCGTTGATAAGATTGATCAATGCCAACGGGTTACGGACGGACGGACTGTGTTGGTAGTATGTGCCGTCCTCGTTGTATATAGGATATGTAGGATTGTTCTTCAGTGCAGAGAAGATAAGGTCACCTTCGTAACCACCTGACTCACCCAGTGGGGCACGGCGTTGGTTGACGCGGCTGGCCGTCATGCTTCCCTCGAGGTGCACCAGGTTGTTCAGAATGTCCTGTCTGACATAGAAGCGTCCTACCATCTTCTTCATGTAGGAGTTCTTGATGATACCATCATTGTTCTGCAGGTTGGCCGATGCGCGATATCCGCTATGCTCTGTACCACCAGTGATGGAGACATTGTGGTCGTGAGAGAATGAAGTACGGAATATCTCATCCTGCCAGTTAACGTCGGCGCCCATATCATCAGGCTCAAGCCCCTTCTCCTTGGCAAAAGCTACATACTCAGGCCCGGAGAGGACATCTATCTGCTTGGGAAGGTAAGAGACAGTGGCCGTTCCAGAGTAACTGACCTGTGCCTTGCCTTGCACTGATTTCTTGGTAGTGATGAGAATTACACCATTGGCAGCTCGGGAACCATAGATGGCACTTGCCGAAGCGTCTTTCAGAATAGAGATGCTTTCAATATCATCCGGGTTGAGGTAGTTTAGAGGGTTCGTGAAGCTGGAGGATCCAACACCCGTCACGCTACCGCCTGTAGCCTGTAGGTCCGTAGAGGCATTCAATGGAACACCGTCGATGACATACAAGGGATCCTGGCCGGAACGGATAGAGTTCGAGCCACGTACGCGGATCGTCACGCCGCCGCCGGGCTCACCGCCGTTGTTGGTCACATTGATACCTGCAGTACGTCCTTGAATGAGCTGTGAAGGAGAAGTGACAAGTCCCTTGTTGAAATCCTCACTGCGCACGTCACTGACCGAGCCGGTAAGGTCGCTCTTTTTCATGGTACCGTAACCTACGACAACCACCTCATTGAGCAGTTTGTTGTCTTCGGTAAGATTGACTTGAAGGTTATCAACATTATTACCCAGGGTTAACTCTTTGTCTGCGAATCCGATGTAGGAAATTTCCAGGACGTCACCTTGGGCGGCGTCAAGAGTGAAATTACCATCCAGATCACTGATTGTACCAGTGTTGGCGCCTTTGACCTTAATGGTTGCTCCGATAATCGGATCACCATTGGAATCGGTCACGCGTCCTTTGACAGTTCGGTTCTTAGACTGCTGTGTACGTTGGTTGGCGTTGCTTGAGCCGTTCACCTTCTTACGGAGGATAATGTTCTTGTCACGGATGTCATATTCCAGCCCAGAGCCATCGATAATCTGATCGACAGCTTGTCTAAGGTCGGTGGCATGGACGCTGATCTTGCGGTCGGTGCGGAGAGCATCGGCGTTGTACACAAACGAATAGCCAGTCTGCTTGCGCAGAGCTGACATAGCCTTGGAGATGGTGGTCGAATTCATATTCAGACTCACCTTCTGGGCTTGGGCTCCCACACTCGTTCCCAATAACACGAGTGCGGCCAGCATTAGTTGTTTTTTGTACTTTACCATATAAGTTTGATAGTAAACAAGTTATAAAAATTTTAAGATCTAATATTTCAATTCAGGGCTTCTTTTCTTTTTCAGGTTTCCTTTTCTATTGACGAGGTGTGGCATGAGGTCAATAAATATCCACCTGCCGTCCGTTTATGGAGTAGCTCAAGGTGCCAGTCTCCTTGAGCGCGTCCAATATATCACCTATATCTTGACTGCTTCTTGAGAAAGTACCAAAGAACCGTTTATGTGCCGTGGCTGTGCTGTGGATTTTGATGGAGACATCGTACGCACGTTCCAATCGCTTTGCTATCTCTTCTACTGTATTATTGTTGAACACAAGGACGCCTTTACTCCAAGTGTTGCCATCACAGGTTTTTTGTATGATGACGACTCCGCCAGTACTTTTATCGACTACCACCTGTTGTCCGGCGAATATTCTCTTCGGTTCTGAGATGGATGCGGTCGTGATGTCCACACTGCCCTCGTCAACGGTAACAATAGCCTGAGCATCGTCCGGGTAGTTTGAGATATTGAGCTTTGTACCCACATCCCGGATTGTCATTTTAGCCATCGTTATGTCCAGTGGCATATCTTCATTGTGAACGATATCAAAATAGGCCTCTCCTGAAAGGGATACGTTCCTGCTTTCGATGCCATAGGCCTGCGAGTAGCTCAGAGTCGTACCGCTGTTCAGGCTGACTTTTGTTCCATCGGGAAGCGAAGTCTCGGTAGTGGATCCCATAGGTACTTTCATGGAGATGCTGGTCATCCGGTTTGTCCAGTCATGTCTGGCCTTCATCAAGCTGATGACAGCCGTGAATGCAACCAAGGTGGCGGCTACGGCCGCATAGCGCAGCAATGTCACTATATGTAATTTGCGCGACGGATTATCACTATAGCGGCTGACGGCCTCACTATTGGCAGGTGTGACTGATGGTGCTAATGCATCATCAGTTCGCGCTTCTATCCTCTGTTTGAACCTGGCGAATCCAGTCGTCCAATCGAAACGAGATGCGTCGTGTTCGACCGTCGTGGAGAACCAGATCTCCTGGCATCTGAGCATCACGGCCTGATGGTCAGGCGACTCGTCCAGCCAAGCGTCCAATGTCCGGTTGCCTTGTTCGTCTATCATTCCGCTTAGTCGGGCGACAATGAGGTCTTCTATTTTGGGGTCCAGTTGGTTCATAATGTTCATTTTACCCAGTAGACACGAAAAAGAAAAGAGAGGGTAGTATGAAATGAAACTTTTTTTGATTTTACTAAAAATCCGAGGATATTAAGTCTGGAAGGGGACAGATACAACATTATACTGTCAAAGTATAATCCCCCCCAAAAGCAATCTCTGATGAATAGCACTTGATGCCATTCAGATCAGAAGTGTTTTCCAAAAATCAAAAGGATGAAGAGATAAGGTTCCAAACGGTTATAAAGTATTTTCAGAGCCCGTTTGATATGGTATTTTACAGTATTGACAGAGATACCCAATTCTTTGGATATACCCTCATAGGTCATCCCCTCATAGCGGCTGAGGGTAAACACGCGACGGCATTCATCGGGCAAAGAGTCTACTGCCTGTTTGATTTTTTTCTCCAGTTCTTTCTCCAGCAGTGTGCTCAGGGGATAGGCCGTGGATGGCTCATGCAGCAATTCATCCTTAGGTAAGCCGACAATTGCAGGAACCACCTTGCGTTCTCTGATAACGTTCATACAACGGTTATGCACGCAAGAGATCAAGTAGCTGCGCAGGGAACGGTCGATGCGCAGTTGCTGACGTATCTCCCACAAGTGCAGAATGACATCATCTACAATGCTCTCGGCTTCAAAGTCATCATTCACAAATTGTCTGGCATAGGCACAGAGCACAGCATAATGAAGACGATACACCTCTTTGTAAGCATGTTCGTTGCCTTCACAGAGTTGCTGGATGAGTATAGTTTCCGATTGTTGCGCTTCCATATTGACGCTAAGTTTAATACTATTCATTTTAGGTTGCAGGGCAACCTGATGCTGTGTATTAATTTCTATTAGGAGTACATAGCTGAACCCAGTATCGGCATGTTAGTATGTCAACCCTGCATTGCCATACTCTCTAAAATAGACTTGTAGCGAAGAACACCCTAACGGACTACGCCATTAATCAAATGCAAAAATACGATATTTTTTTATAATCAGCTAAATTGGCCTAGAAATTTTTCTTTTTTTCTTGCGTGTCAATCACCCGTGTAGGGGCAAAAACCGATTTTCAACAGTTCCTGCCCCATGTAATCCACTCAGAATGGTTACTATCGTTTAATATAATACTTCGTTACCGATATTACGAACTTTAGTCGCCTCTGATTTTGCCTGGTTCCACCTTTGTAATGGAGTTGCAAGGACGGACAGAAGCATAACTGAAAACTGGAACAGGACCAAGAGATCCTAGTTCCAGTCTTATGTAGTGGTTGTTGCAATTCGTCTTAATAAATTGCTTTCATAAATGAATCCTTTTCTTCCGGCTTCAGTTTCTGTTTGTCAAGTATGGCAGACAGGTTCGTGAAGTTGGCTCTGAAGGCATCCATCAGTTTCTTAAACTTGGCCGGCTCATAAGTCATAGCTATGCCGGTGCTCTCCATGTCCGCCAGCTCATCCGACAACACGATGAAAGCGTTGTCCACCTTCAGCTTATATACATTCTGACGTATTCTCTTCATCTGTCCCAGCACGCCGTCGGCAACACACTGCTGTCCGTCGGGATAGGTTATAACATAAAAGACAATAAATGTCTTGTAAAAACAGACTTATTCATAACAAAACGTTTTTAGATGGTTCAAGGGCAATGTATCTATTGCCAATAACAAAGTTAGGCATTTTATCAATACCATGATAAAAAACGTTCAAAACATACTTACATCTCATAAAGTTATAGGTCAAATCAACCTAAAACCCCATAAAACAAATAAGTTTTAGGTTGATTTAACCTAAAACTTTCTAATTTCGAAGAGTTTAAGGTTGAATTGTCCTAAAAATACTATATCTTTGCGATGGCAACCTATACATTATAAAAAAGAATAGTCATGAAAAGAATAGAGCGGACGGCATATCTCAACAAACTGATAGCCTTTAAGGACAAGAACCTTATAAAAGTGATAACCGGCATACGACGTTGCGGCAAGTCTACCATAATGGAGATTTATCGCGACTGGCTTTTGGCGCATGGAGTGACAGACAATCAGATAGTGTATCTGAATTTTGAGGATTACGACTATTATGAGCTTCGCAATCCAAGGAAGCTCTACGAATATATAAAGCCACTCATCCTCAAGGACCGGATGACCTATTTGTTCTTTGACGAGATACAGCACGTGGAGGATTTTCCTGACATCATAAACAGCCTTAATCTCAAATCCACGGTGGATATTTACGTTACTGGTTCGAACGCCTACATGCTGTCCAGCGAGATAGCCACGCTTTTGTCCGGCAGATACGTCGAGATAGCCATGCTCCCACTCTCGTTTAAGGAATACGTGGTCGCCACTGAAGCTACAGACAATATCTCGAAGGCATATACGGAATATATCACACGTAGCAGCTTTCCTTATTCCTTGGAGCTTGACACGCCATCCGAAGTTAGCGATTATCTTAACGGAGTGTATAGCACAATTGTCGTAAAAGACATCATGAGTCGCAAGCGTCTGCCCGATGTGATGATGCTTGAGAGTGTCATCCGATTTACAGCAGACAATATCGGCAACATCCTTTCCACGAAACGCATAGCCGACATAATGACGGCGGACGGCAGGAAAATTGACCAGAAGATGGTGGAGCGCTACCTTTCCGCTCTCTGCGAGACTTTCTTCGTGTACGAGGCTAAGCGATATAACATCAAGGGCAAGCAGCTGCTCAAGACATTGGGCAAGTATTATCTCGTCGACCTTGGTTTGCGTCGCATGCTTTTAGGCTCACGTTCGTTCGACGCAGGACGCATTCTCGAGAACATCGTCTATCTCGAACTTCTTCATCGTCAGAAGAAGGTATACATAGGAAAGGTGGATGATCTGGAGGTGGACTTCGTGGCTATCGACGCTGACGGCATCACGTACTATCAGGTGGCGGCAACGGTTAGGGACGAGAAAACGTTGAAGCGCGAACTGGCATCGCTGCAACAGATAAAGGACCATTACCCCAAATTCATCCTTACGCTCGACGACGACCCGACAGCCGACTATGACGGCATAAAGAGAGTGAATGCGTTGGAGTGGATGATGGAAGGGTGATCTGGGAGGCTATAGCGTCTCGCCGTAGCCTCCTATGTTGGCCTCGTCTGCTTGTAAATTGCAGTTTATTTAGTTGAGAGTTGAGAATGGAGAGTTGAGAATTATGATATGTATGATAGTTAATATATTGATTATTATACACTTAATAAGGTAATCATAACTCTCAAAATTTCAACTCTCAACTCTCAACTTCGTTAGATAAATTCCTGTTTAGCTATGAGGAGATTCTCTTATTCCATTCCCGGTATGATGCCGCCGAGGTCTGCCATCAGCTGTTCCTTCGTCACTCCTTCGCGGAGAACGATGAAGATGGTGTCGTCGCCGGCTATGGTGCCGAGGATGTCGTCAATGTTACTGTTGTCGATGTTGTAGGCGATAGCACTTGCGTAACCGGGACGCGTACGTATAACACCCATGTTGCCGGAGAACGTGATGGAACGGTAGCCGGGGATGC
>OHNM01000051.1_pt1 | contig 24809 bp, 22 predicted proteins | sample 1569661 | NCBI WGS metagenome assembly OHNM01 (sample SAMEA3879508, study PRJEB24766) | human gut metagenome | biome: human-associated habitat; feature: feces | place: USA | collected 1985/1987 | reverse complement strand
GATTACAGTGAAGGTATGACAGCAGAAGAACAAAAACGTTATATCAATTACCTTGTCGAGCGAGTTCGTGAGGCAGATTTGGGTCTTCGTGCCCGTGATGCTGTGCTTCAGGATTTTCTTGATAAGCAGAAGGAATATGACGAACGCTTGTCCAAATTGGATGATGTGTTGTCTAAGGTCTCGTCTTTAGAGTCGTCGTTGAAGGAAAAGGAACGTAAATTAAAATCGGCAGAACGCAAGGTTGCAGACCTTACCGCCAAGTTAAAGTTTGCCGACAAAAACGCTTCGGTGACAAGATAAAGAGAGTAAAGAAGGCAGAATCAACAAGAGCAGAAGAGTCAGATCGTGGAAAGGATGAGGATGACCTTGACTGTACTTCGGATTGGCAACATGCCAACATTTTCGATAAGTGAGAATAATAAAAGCTTGCTTTAAAATTGTCGAGCGAAGAATTTTCATGCAAACGAGCGCATAGCCAAACTTGTTTGAGCTATGCCGAGTGCAGCCGAAAATCACTTGTTGTGTGTAAAATGTATGAAATAGTTAATAAACAAGTAAAATTTTTAACATCTCAATATGTAGGCACTTGTAAAAGTGCCTATACAAAGGGCTATGCCCTAAATTGAGTACTAAAAAGAATTATAATCTCTTGAATTATGAAATCAATGACCTTTGATGATTTTACAGATTTAGAAAATAGGGAACAGGAAGAGGAACAAGATGCTTTGGAAATTGTAGTCCCTCCTGCAGATATTGTTGCTTTTACAGAACAACGTTCGTGTGCGGATTTGTATAGAATGTGTCAAAAAGGCCAGATAGATCTTTATCCTGATTTTCAGCGAGGTGAAGTTTGGAAAAATAGAGCTCAAACCCTTTTTGTTGATAGTATGATTAAGCAATTACCAATTCCAAGTATGTGTATCAGTTTGGATGTACATAGTCAAAAAAGATATGTTATTGACGGATTGCAGCGTATTACTACTATCTGTAAGTTTTTAGGAGATAATGACTGGAAATTATCTAAAATTGACGATGTGGATGATAGAATTTCTGGCAAGAAAAAAGTAGAAATAGAGCAAAATAGTCCTGATATTATTGATATTGTTGAAAATTTAACGATACCAGTAACTGTGTTACGTTGTGACTATTCTAAAGCTTCTCATATGCAATATTTATTCCAGATTTTTTATCGTTTGAATTCTGGGGGTAACAAGTTGTATAATCAAGAGATTAGAAATTGTATATTTCAAGGCAATTTTAATACATTGCTTAAAGATTTAGCAAGATCTTCTGATTGGTTGAATGCCAATCATATTACCAAAGAAAAGGTTGAAACATCTAGGTTTAATAATGAAGAGCGTATCTTGAGATTTTTTGCCTTCTATTATGAAATAGATCAATATAAAGGCAAACTCGCTTCATTTCTAAATGATTTTATGAGAACTCACAAAGATTTAACTGATGATGTGAAAGATGAATATGCAAGTTTGCTATCAAGGAGTTTAAAAGTTGCCATGAAGATAGAGAAACTTCCAACGTCTAAAAATGTATTTGAAGCCGTTTTGATAGGTATTGCAGCAAATATAGGTGCTTTGGAAACTAAGGGGCCTGAAGATATAAACAAACTTTATAAAGATGTTGAAGGAGATAAGAATTTCTCTGAGGAGGCCTTGAAGGAAGGTCTAGGTTCATTGGAGAAGGTTGAAAACCGTATAAATGCGGCTAAAATAATATTTGCTCGTGGTTAATTACACTGATATAGAAGCAAAATTGCTAAGGTTGGATACTGAATATAATAATAGTATTTTAGATCCGGATTTACCTATTTTTTATTCTAAACTAGCTGTAATTGAATTCTCGGGATGGATAGAAGATTCTGTGGATTCTATTGTCTATGACTATATCGATAATCATATTGTTGATCCTATAGTTAAACAAAATATTAAAAAGAATATCAAAGGAAATTTTGGTTTCAATTATTATAGCAATCTCTTTAAAGTGTTTACTTCTGTATTGGGTGTAGATACATGGGAGAATATAGAAGATAAGTTAAAACCACAGAATTTAGTAGATTTGGTAAATGTTACAAGTACTTTTACGGGTATAAGGAATAAAGCTGCTCATTCTTCTATTGTTGTAATGGCTACATTTTCAAGTCCATCGACGACTATAGCAGCTTACAATAAAGTTAAGCCTGCAATGATGATTATAGAAAATGAGATTGCTTCTTTGTAAAACGTTTTAAAATATGAGAATTCTACATATTTCAGACTTTCACCTATCTAATGATAATGCTAATATAGCAAAATCACAGAAAATAGTTGATGGACTTATTGAAGCTGTAAAAACAGCAAACGAGAAATACCCTATAGATTTAGTCATATTTTCAGGTGATGCTATCAATAAAGGCGGAGAAGGTTTTGCGTCTTTGAATGATGGATTCCTGTCATTTCAGACAATATTAATAGAGCCTTTAATGGAGACTCTGCATCTACCATTGACGAGTTTTATATGGTGTATAGGCAATCATGATATAGACCGAAAACTTGATTCTAAATATGCAGAGGCGGGAATCGCAGGGAAATTGACCTCCTTACAAGCTATAGATGATTTTTGTTCAGACAAAAATAACTTAAGAGATATAAGGCGTATTGAACCGTTTAAATCTTATGAGAAGTCATTTTATCAATCAGTTTTAGGAAGCAACTATAAGTTTGGTGATTTTGAATCTTGCTACAAATATCAAATTGGTAACAAGAAAATAGGCATTTGTTGTCTTAATTCTGTTTGGAGATGTTGGGATTCTAGCACTGACAAAGGACGAATTATGATGGGACGTGAACAGTTGTCACGGGCATCTGATTTCTTGAATGATTGTGATGTAAAGATTGCCGTTTCACATCATGATTACCAATGGATGGCAGATTTTGAAATCAATGAAATAGACAAACTATTAGTATCCAGCTTTGATTTATACTTTAGTGGGCATACACATAGTCTCAACGCCGAACTTAGCATAAAGCCACAAGGCAGAACTTTCAAAATTGTAGCATCTGGTATTTTGTCACATAACATATTTGAAAGTGATAATTTTCAAAATAGTTTTTCTATAGTTGATTATGATTTAGAGAATTTGCAGTTCAAACTGCAAGTCTATTCTGAAGAGCACAACAAGTTTGTTTTGGATTCCAATAAAAATTGGGATTATCCAATTCCTGTTGGCGCAGAAATTCAAAAAAGCTTGGAAGTTCATCAAATTAGGTCAGAGTTAATAGAGGAAAATGAAGACTTGAATGAACATCTTCTTACCTATAAGACAGAAACCATAGCTCCACGTTCCATTGATGAAATCTTTGTTATGCCTTCGATTGTTCGTCAAAAAGATCTGTCTGATGACGAAGACTTAGAAGATACAAGTGAGAAGATTCAAGATATTAGAAATCTTATAGAATGTGAAGACAACTTCATCATTTTTGGGATAAAGGAATGTGGTAAGACAATCTTATTGGACAAGATACGCATAGAAATTTTGAAAGGAGGATACTCTAAAGAATACATTCCAGTTTCCTTGGATTTTCGCAGTCTGAAAAGAGAAAAAGACATAATATCTAAAATATCAGATTTTTGGCGATGCAGGAAAGTTACCACTGTAAACTGCTTGAAAGAATCAAATGTTTTGCTGTTGGTTGATAATATTTCATTTTCACAAGAACATATCCTACAATTAAAAACTCTACAAAATTTTTTGGCTGGATATAAAAAGGTGAGATTAATCGGTGCAAGTAGAGAAGATCGTTGTTCTGATGTTATAGCGGAAAGCGATCAACACAAGTTATTGGATTTTGTTCGTCTAGAAATCCATCAATTTGACACACATCAAATACGAGTCTTGATTAGTAAATGGTTTGCTGAAGAAAAGGATAATGCAGACAAGGTTGAGCAGATAATCAAGATATTTGGAAAATTGAATCTTCCAAGAACACCTTTTTCTATATCCATGTTTTTGTGGATCTTGGAACGTCAAAATACGAGACCACAGAATGTAGCTCTGTTAGTCGAAACATATTTGGTAGATTTAATGAAGAGTAAGGATTCTGATGTGGCAGGAAGAAATACATTCGATTATAAGCATAAATTAAATCTTCTTGGAGATATAGCTTTAAGAATGTTATCCTCAACAGAACTTAACTATCAGGTAGAGTACTCTGCTTATGTTTCTGTGATTGAAAATTTTCTAGAGCAATTAAATTTCAAGACGATATATCAAGCGTCAAAAATAGCGCAGCAATTCATTGACATGGGGATTTTCCTTCACGACAACAATTATGTGTATTTTAGGTTTGAGTGTTTCTTTGAGTTCTGTTTAGCAAAAGCAATGGAACGCAATGAAGAGTTTAGAGAAAAAACACTGTCAAAAGAGTATTACCTCGATTATACGAATGAGATCATTTATTATACAGGTATTCATCGTAACGAACACGAACTATTGAGAAAAATAGTAGAGAGAATGGAAGAAGAGTACTCTGGCATGAGGAAACTCTTGTTTGAGGATAATTGTAAAATAGATGATATCTTCAATGTCAATGAAAGCCTTATGAATAAAATGACTGCAGATGACTTAATTGAAAGTTTGCCAGACAAAGAAACTGAAGAAGATTCTGATAGGCGTGGAGACATTATATTAAAAAATCACTGCAAAGGGAATGGCGAGGTTGAAAGGAAGCCCAAAGGCAATAATGTTATCTTGAATCTCTCGAAACAACTATTACTGGCTATGAATGTTTTCAAAAACTCAGAAGAAATAACTATACCAAATTTGAAATATGAGTCTTATGTCAAGATATTAAAATACTCAATTGCATATTGTTTGTTGGCTAAATTGTTGACGACAAAAAAACTTTCAGAAGACAAAAACATGCCAACTGAGCGTATCAAAGATTTGCATATCATGCTCCGCTTCTTGCCTTTCTTGCATCAAAAGCTCCTATATCGCAACTTAGACACAGTAAAGATATTGGAGATAGTTAAACAAAAAATGGTTGAAGACTTACAAAATGAGACAACTTCCGAGTTAGAAAAATACATGTCCATATTTTTGTATGCAGATATTCAACCTTTAAAAGCTAAGGAAGAAATTAAAAACTTCCTTCACACTTCTACCCGAGCGTATATACATGATGCATGTTATATGAATCTTTTGGAGTTTTATTACAAATCAAATTCCAATGATCTTGATGAATTTTTGATTAATATGATTGCAGATCTGTATTTTAGAGCCAAGCTTAATATAGATAAGGGCATGAAGAAGGGTATCTTTATTCAAGACTTAAAAAATAAAAAGAAAAAATCAAAGTAAGTTATGACTAAAGAACAGGTTTTAGCTCAGCAACGTGCAGACTTTGCTGTAGCAAAGTTCATAGAAGAGATATTAGGCTCTGGTCATATAAAGGAATGTACCTTTGATGAAACCAGAGACTCTGCTTTGGAATGTGCTAAGCAAAATATAGAGGCTTCATCTCTTACAGAACGAGAGAAACATGTGGCAAAAGAGAGTGTAGATAAAACTGTACATGAAATTGCCAAGATATTTAAGAAAGGGATGATACAATCAGGAAGATTAATAGAAACAAAATGAAAGGTAATGATTTAGGCGGTCCCATCCAGTACAACCATGGCGAAGACCTTTGATAGTCCGCCAACCTTAGAGCGTAGCGGTTCCGAGCACCGAATAGGGCGGTTACATCCTTTCCCATAATGGTTAAGGGAAAGGCTTGGTTTAGAATTAAGGACCCTCACGCTGGGGAGGGACAGGTGTGGCAAAGTCAGTATGTTAATTCACCAGAAGGACTATTTAATAGATTCCTTTCCTTTAACCTAGCTTAAGTACGATACAATATGGTAAAATGAAAGAAATGAGTTTTTAAAATCAATAGAAAAGAAATAATAAATGTCAAATCAAACATCAGATAATAATAAACGTATTGCAAAGAATACATTAGTCTTATACATTAGAATGTTGATTACATTGGCTGTTGGTTTGTATACAAGCCGTGTTGTCTTAAATACATTAGGGGTAGAGGATTATGGAGTATATAATATAGTTGGTGGTGTTGTTGCAATGTTCGGCTTCCTTAATTCTACAATGTCAGGGGCTACGCAAAGATTTCTAACAACGGCCTTAGGTGAGGGCAGCAAAAAACAAATGTCACTCGTTTTCTGTTCATCAATACAAATACATGCAATAATATCTATTCTTATTTTTGTATTGAGTGAAACTATAGGAATGTGGTTTCTCTTCTATAAGCTGAATATACCACTTGACAGATATGATGCTGCAATTTGGGTCCTGCAATGTTCTATTTTGTCCAGTATTGTTATGGTAATGAGCGTACCGTATAATGCGGCAATTATCGCACATGAAAAAATGGATGCATTTGCATATATCAGTATATTGGAGGTTGTATTAAAATTACTTATAGTCTTTCTGTTGATGTTTGTTGATTTTGATAAGCTTAAATTATATGCAATATTAATGTTGAGTACTCAAATTATAGTGAGATTAGTATATTCTGCTTATTGTAAACGACATTTCCCAGAAACAAGTTATAAACATGTAATATATAAGCCTATTTTAAAGAAAATGTCTTCTTTTGCTGGTTGGGATTTATATGGTAATTTATGTGTAGTAGGAAAAACTCAAGGACTTAATTTTTTATTGAATATATTCTTTGGTACAGTTCTGAATGCTGCTGCTGGTATAGCTGGCCAAGTTACAGGAATAATAATGCAGTTTGCAAATAATGTAATAATGGCGGTCCGTCCTCAAATTATGATAAGTTATGCTCAAAAGCAATATGCAAGGATGAATTATCTTATAAACAGAAGCTCTATTTTTATATATCTTCTGATATTGATGTTGTCATCTCCGCTGTTTGTTGACTGTTATTTTGTATTGAAATTATGGCTTAAAATAGTACCGGATTATGCGGTTTCTTTATGTAGGATCTCTCTCTTGTCTGGTTTGCTTTCTATTATCAATTCAACAGTATCTGCAGGTATTCATGCTACTGGAAATATAAAGAAGATATCTTTTATTTCTGGCACATGTTATCTTTTAGTAATACCTTTCGTTTATATTGCATTTAAATTAGGTGTAGCTCCTTATTGGGGATATGGAATATCAACAATAGTTATGTATATTATACTTATTTTAAATGGAGTGATTTTGCATTCGATGTTAAGAGAATTTTATTTAGTAAAGTATCTGAAAATGATACTCCAATTGACTTTTATAACTATGTTATATTTGGCAATATTGTTCTTTTCTTCTGAATGTATAGAAATGTCATTTCTACGGTTAGTAGTTCTGTGTATGGAATCTGTCTTTATTGCTATAATATTCCTTCTGCTTATACTGTCTAAAGAAGAAAAGATTAAAATGAAAAAAATGATCAGTAACAAATTATCTAAATTTAAGCAATGAACATAGTATTAATTACACAAATAACACCAACAGAAGACAATTTCAATGGTCCTTCTGCCTTAATGTATCATTTGCTGTTGCATAGAGCTAGTGATATATCTGTTTGTATTTTTACTACAAATTCTAATCAGGTAACTGACCAAGAAATTGATAGTATAGCCAGAAAGATGAATGCAAAAATAGAAGTCTTCTCAACTAAAAAGAAATCAAGGTTATTTGCCAAGCAAAAAGTTGCACATATTTTTGCTAAGTTAAAAGGTGAAATAGAAATTCCAGTAAGATATACGGAAAAATTACCATTTTGGGTTCTTGATAAGATTCAATCAATAAAACCAGATCTTATATGGTTGTACCCGCATAATTGTTTGGGATTTATTCAACAACTTGATGGTTATAAGATGGTGGTCACTGGTCCTGATTGTGCTTCATTACACCTCTCAAGGGCATTAAGAGATTCTTTTTTATTTCGAAATAATGCGCATGTAAGCTTATCTTGGAATGAATTAATTTTGAATTATGAAAGAGAGTTGGCAAAAAAACAAGTGGTAATACATCTTGTGGGTCAGACCGATGTTGATTATTTTAGATGCTTAAGTGGTAATGACAATGCGGTGTTTTTCCCTCATCCTCATTATAATTTGGCGAATAAGGTGATAGACTTACAAAATAGGTCAAAAATAAAAGTCGTACTTTCTGGTAAACCAGATATTTACACAAATACGGATGTTAATGAATTTATGTGTTTATTGTTGACCAGCATAGACAAATTGTTAAAGGATAGGTTTGAATACACGTTCTTGGGTAAGATGTGGACTCCTTATGTTGATAAGCTTGTTGGGGCTGGTTATGAAGTTAAACAAATTGGCTGGGTTGATAATTATATAGAGTCTCTCGCAGAATATGATGTTCAGATTTTCCCAATAAGTGTAGGATCAGGAACCAAAGGTAAGGTTTTGGATGCTTTGTCAACAGGCTTAGTATGCATTGGAAGTGATTATGCTTTTGAAAATATAGCAGTAGAAGATGGAGAAAGCTGTTGTGTATATAAGCGCTGCATTGAAATTCTGGATTTTCTGAAAAAAATAGCAGAGTGTCCTTCTGAATATGAGAAGATGGCAGACTTGGGACGTAAACAAGTTCGTCTCTATCATAATCCAGAAATGATATTTTCAAATATGATTAAATATTTTGAATCAGGGGAGTGTAATATAGATAATAGAGTATATTATTATTTGTCATTAAAATAAAAAATATGGTTAGGTTAGAGTTTGTTGATTATGCTAAAGGCTTAGCAATATTATTGGTTGTCATTGGGCATTTGTTGCAGTATAATATAGTGGGAACATCAGCGAAGGAATTGTTTGATATAATTTATAGCTTTCACATGCCTTTGTTTATGTGTTTGTCTGGTTATGTGGCTTCCTTGTCTATTGGAAAGTATTTGTCTCGCAAAGTGGAATATATTCAAAAGAAAGTTTACTCTCTTGTGGTGCCTTTTGTATTTATGGGGGGGCTAAATATGCTTTTGTATAAGCATTATTCTATGGAATATATTTTAAATTTGTTTAGGAATCCGGACAATGGATTATGGTTTTTAATAGTGTTATTTTGTATACAACTTTGGTATTTGGCTTTGGAATATGTATGTTCCAAGCTTAAATGTAACAAACGCTATTTGATAGAAGGATTTATTGGAGTTGTTTTTATTGCAATGATAATAGTTCTTAACAAGGTTAATCATGAGTTTAGTGGGTTATATACGAGTCCTATTTTCTATGTTATGTTTTTTGCTGGTAGTTACGCTGCAAAGTTCTTGGAGCCATTTGTAAAAAGTGATATTGTCTTATTCCTGTCTATGATAGGGTTTATTGTTCTTGTACCGAAGTTTCATATGTGGCAAAATAATTCAAGTATCCTATCATTGTCAATCTCTCTCTTTGCTTCAATCATAATATTGCGTATTGCTATGGCATTGGAGAAAGGAGATGTTAAATCTGACAAACTCCTACTATTCGGAAAATCTTCGTTGGTGATATATATATTTCATTTTTATCTCATTAAGATTTTAATTGATATAAAAATTGATACTAGTGATGTTTCCGTATTGCCTTTATTTGTGGCTCTATGTGTAATCGCCTTTTTTGTGAGTGATATTTGTGTGAGAATCAGTAATGTGATTTCTCAAAATCGTTTGTTTAATTTCCTGATATTAGGAAGAAAAGTAAAATAAAAAAATGAAAGTATTCGTTTTTCAAGGTGGCTTAGGTAACCAGATTTTTGAATATGCATACTATCAACATGAGTTGAAGAAGAATCCTCATTTGAAGTATCTATTTCCAAAAGTTAAGTGTCATAATGGTTTTGAACTTGACAAGTGGTTTGATGTTAACTTATTAGAGGCTTCTAAATGGCAAGAGTGGCTTTATTGGTTTATTGTTCAACTAAAGGGCAAGGGTCTTGGCTTCTTAGCTCATAAATTGATAGTGGACAAGGATGCTTCTTTTTCTATAGATAAATATTTTGCAGAAGGTTTTTTGCAATCAAAGAATTTTTTGACACCAAATTTTATCAAGTTTAGAAAAATAGAACTATCGGCGAAAAACCAACGATTTCTGGAATTAATAGAGAATACCCAAAGTATTGCTATTCATATTCGTAGAGGTGATTACTTGCAACCTCCTTATGATGCCATTTATGGAGGTATTTGTACTGATGAGTATTATACTCAAGCTATAGACATTATCAAAAGAAACTTTGATAATCCGACTTTTTTTGTGTTTTCTAATGATATGGACTGGGTAAAAAACAACTTGAAGTTGGGTAATGCTTATTATATTGATTGTAATACAGGAGCCAATTCACCATTGGATATGTTTTTGATGTCAAAAACTAAAGGCTTGATTTTAGCCAATAGTACATTTAGTTTTTGGGGAGCTCGTTTAAATACTTCTGCTAGAATAGTAGTTTATCCTAAGAAATGGATTAATAAGCTTGCAGTCCCAGATATTTTTGCTAATGATTGGTTGGGTATATAGATATGAGCGTTTCAGTAATATTGTTTCTGCTAATATTGTTATTATTGTGTGCAAAGGGTAAAGAGTTTGCACTGATGTTCTCAGCCATAATGATGCCTATGTTAGGTACATTTGGCCTTTTGGGTAAGATCAGCTTAATATTTGCAGTAAGTTGTCTTTTTCTAATATTATTTGCAAAGGATATAAAATCATATCTAAAAGTCAGAGAATTATACATTTTCTCGTTTGTAGCGTATACGCTTTTAATAGTAATATCAGCTTTCATTGCGCAGCAAAAACACTATTTTATGGCATTGCAAAATATTTTTGCTTTTGCTGTTATACCGATGTGTACGTTTATATGCTTACAGTCAAAAAAGAACATTGTTAGTTTTACAAAAATAGCTTATTGGACTTGTTTGGTATGTGTTTGCTATTCTTTTGTAGAACTTGCCACATTTAGTAATCCTATAGTGGAAAATGCTATAGCTCATAATTTGTTCTTTGGAGAACTAATGACGGGAATCCGCTTTGGTTTTAAGCAAATTCAATGTGTCTTTTCTTATCATGAGACTGCAGGATGTTTTTTCTGGATGATGGCGGTTTATTTTACTTGGTTGTTATTGACAGAGAATCATGTGATTAGCAGGAAAAGAATTATCTTGATAATAGCTTTAACTGCAATTTGTTGTTTCCTGACAGGATCAAGATCTTCGATAGTATCTCTTTGTATAGGTTTGCTTCCTATTGCTATAGTTAATAAAAAGTATATTATACTGGTTCCTATAGTCATTTTGGTTTGTTTTTATTCTATGCCAGACTATTTTGGTGAAATATATTCTTCTATTGTAGATAGTGACAGTGCTAACATGGGTAGTAGTTCCGATATGCGAGAACAACAATTAAATGCTTCGCTATTTTATATGTTCAACTCTCCGAGTGGTGCTTTTTGGGGACATGGTCTTGGATATACAGATGAGTTTCTGATAGGTAATGTAACTGATTTAGCAGGAGGAGAAAGTCTTTGGTTTCGACTAATGATAGATCAAGGAATTCTCGGAATAATAGTTATGGTGTATATTTTTATTTATTCAATATTTGTGTCGTTTAGAGTGAATAAATATTTACCTACATTAGTTCTTGCTTTCTTATGTGCCAAAACAATGGCAGTCGTACCGTGCGTTGAGGTTTCATGGGTATTTGTATTTGTAATATTCTTTAATATGCAGAATCGTATGAGATGTTGTACGAGATAATTAAATAATAGTTTATGAAGAAAGATGATAATCCGAAAGTTTCAATTTTGGTTCCGATTTATGGAACGGAACTATATATTGAGAAGTGTGCTCGAACATTGTTTGAGCAAACATATGACAATATAGAATTTATCTTTGTCAATGATTGTACTATAGATAATTCTGTTAATGTACTGAAACGTGTGCTGGAAGAATATCCTTTGAGAAAGAACCAAACAAGGATAATTGAGCATAAGGAGAACAAGGGCTTGGCAGGGTCAAGACTGACTGGTTTGCAAAACGCAACTGGTGAGTATGTTTGGTGTGTTGATAGTGATGATTATGTAGAAAAGAAAGCTGTTGAGGTGTTGTTGCCATACATGTTTGATGATTATGACTTTATATCATTTAATTATATCTTAAATGATGGCAAAACATTTTCAAAATTAAAGTCGAAGAAATTAAGTGTAGGGAATCTGTTAATAAACAGAACTCCTCCCTCGATATGGAAATGTGTTGTTAAGCGAAAGTTGTTTATAGATAATAATATTTGGCCAGTTGTTGGAATTAATTTTTCTGAAGACTATCTTTTAACGGCTCGATTAATCTTGGTTGCCCAAAAGAAGATTTTGTTGAAAGAAGAATATTTGTATTATTACAATGTGTCGAATCTCAATTCGTATATGAATAATATGAAGTTGTCAAGTTATGAAAATAGCGCTGATGCAGCCATGATTGTTTATGATTTTTACCTAAAACACGGAGGTATAGCCAGGTATCGAAATCAACTTGCAGGTATACTGTCAATGTGTTATGTGCATTTAAAGAAGGTGGATAGTAAAAATGTTCGATGCGTTAGTTTGGAAAATATTATAAGAGATTTGAACCAGTTGTTTTTGGTGGTAGTACATAGCTGTTTGAAATATTCGCACAAAGAATCATTTATACGGCTGTTAGCTTATTTGTAATAACAATAATAATCTTAGGGGATAATTCCTTAGACTGGAGAGATAATCAAATATGTATAAGAAAATGATTAAAAAAATAATAAAGAAGGTAAAGGAGTTTTACTATACATCTAGTTCTGAACGCTTTATTAAATATCTCGTTTCGGGGGGGGGGAAAAAATTGGAGAGCGTGTTATTTTCCGAAATCCTCATAGTACTCACATAGATATGACACGTCCTTGCTTGATTAGCATAGGAAATGATGTAGACATTAATGTTGATTTTACTATATTGACACATGCATGGTGTACACATGTATTTCGTAATTTATTTCATGATTTCTTAAACTCTTCTGGAAAAGTAAGCATAGGTAACAATGTCTATATAGCTAAGAATGTTATGATATTACAAGGTGTTACCATTGGCGACAATTGTATAATAGGTGCTGGATCCATTGTGAATAAGAGCATACCTTCCAACAGTGTAGCAGTGGGAGTGCCATGTCGTGTTGTAAATACGATTGAAAACTATTATAATAAGTGCAAGGATAGAAGTTTTGAAGAAGCAAAAGAATATGTTCGTTGTTTTCGTGAAAGAAATGGACGTAATCCAAAAGCTTCTGAACTTTGGGAAGAGTTCATATTCTTCGTGGATAAGCGAAATATTGATAAATATCCTGATGTGCCAGTAAGAAGTCAATTAGGAGCCGGATATGATGATTGGCTTGAACATCATAAAGCTCCGTTTGCATCTCTTGAAGATTTCTTAGATTCAATAGATTGAAACATAAATATGAAAAATGAAAGATAAAAGTGTTTACCTTAATTATAGGATAAAGTGTCATCAAGAATTGGTTGATATTCTTCAGTATGAGAAAGATATGTATAATCAGTATATGTATCATCATATTAAAGATTACTTGTTAGGTTTATTTAAAAGCGATAATATTGTTAAAATCATGAAATGGCAGCGTATAGCTCGCATAACTGATTATCATGATTATCAATATCATACAACAGGATCAAAATGGCATATGTTGATGTATTTATGGTATATACGAAAAAGAAATCGTATAGGTAATAAACTTGGTTTGGAAATAAGTACAGAATTGATTGGAAAAGGATTGATAGTTTATCATTTCAACAATGTCGTTAATTCTAATGCCATAATTGGTGAAAATCTTCATCTTCATGGTTGTAATGTTATTGGCAATGCAGGAGATAGCGACTTGCGTTGTCCTATTATTGGCAATAATGTAATGATGGGAGCTGGAGCGAAGGTGATTGGAAATGTCACTATCGCTGATAATATAAAAATTGGAGCAGGTGCTGTCGTGGTTTCTTCTTTTACAGAACCAGGAATTACAATTGGAGGAGTACCTGTTCGTAAACTAAAATAATTGATATAGAATATGCCCAAAGTAAGTGTGATAGTACCTATTTATAATGTTGAAAAGTATTTGGATAGGTGTATGGAGTCTTTGCTTAATCAGACTCTGAAGGATATAGAGATTATAATGGTGGATGATGGATCGCCAGATAAAAGTCCTCAAATGTGTGATGAGTATGCAAAGAAAGACAGGAGAATTAAAGTTGTACATAAAAAGAATGGAGGCTTGAGTGATGCAAGGAATGCAGGATTGAAAGTTGCAACAGGAGAATACGTGGCTTTTGTGGATTCTGATGATTATCAGTCTCTTAATACATATGAAGAGTTATATCATCAGGCAGAAAGTGGTGATTATGATGTCGTATATGGAGGAGCTTTTTGGAATAAAAGCAATGGCGAGTTTTTTGAACTATTTAAAATAAATAGGAGTTTTAAAGGCAAAGAGGTATTAACTTTATTAGGCGATATGCTATACCAAGATGGTAATCGTCCTTTTGAAGAGCAAGTTTCTATGTCTGTATGGACTGGTATTTATAAACTGGATGTCATCAATAAAAACAATATATCATTCAAGTCTGAACGCATTTACATTTCAGAGGATGTCGTTTTTCACATGGAACTCTTGCCTTTATGTAAATCAATAAAGTGTGTTCCTAAGGCTTATTATCACTATTGCTTTAATGAGGATTCTTTGACGCATAATTTTAACTTCAAAAAGGTTGAATGCAATTTTAGACTGTATGAAAAAATGTGTGAAATTGTAGAACGCTATGGATTGAAAGAACTCGATAGCAAAGTGGCGCATTTCTTCTTGAAATATACTCGTGGTATTATATTAAAAGAAATTCTTTTATCTTCGAAAGGTCTGTCAGATAAAAGACAGTATTGCAGAAAAGTTTATAACTATCCAGCATGGTCTAAGGTTATAAAGATATTAAAGGGTGAAAAATTAGAAACACCGGATCGATTGGCTTGCTATATAATTTCTCACGAAGCATTTCTTGTCAACTATCTTGTTTATAAAGTTTATTATTCAATATTAGGAAAGGGTATGTTTACATGATTCGAGAATATTCTATTTATATAAGAACACTTGGGAAGGGTGGTGATAAATACACTGCTCTTTTAAAATCAATAGATAGTCAAACTATACCTCCTAAGGAGGTTGTCGTTGTTCTACCCAAAGGTTATAATCCTCCTAAGGAGAATTTGGGATATGAGCATTTTGCTTATTCTGATAAAGGAATGGTGAAACAGCGTTTGTTTGCTATTGATGACGTCAGGACTTCATATATTCTATTGCTTGATGATGATGTGGAATTTGAGGCTATGTACGTTGAGAAGTTGTTTGATACAATGGAGAAAGCAAATTCTGAATGCTGTATCCCGATACTGCATGACAATTCATTGCATGAAACAAAATTAAAGGCTTTCGTTAATAGATTCATTGGATATGTGTCTCGTAAGAAAACGAATGATCATTTTTTTATGAAGATAAATAAAGCGGGAGGCTTTACTATTAAAACAAATTTGGATACTAATGAACAATACTATACACAGACGGGACATGGTTCAACTTGTTTTGTTTCAGCAAAAGCATTAAGGGATATTCATTTTGAAGAGGACTTATGGTTGGAAAAGAGTGGTTATGCTCTTCCTGATGATCAAGTTATGTTTTATAAATTATATCTGTACGGACATAATATAGCAATATGTCAGAATGCTTATTTCTGCCATTTAGATGCAGGTTCAACAAATAATGATAAGCGTTACCTGAATGTAGCTAAGGCAAAGACGGGTAACAATCTGATTTTTTGGTATAGGTATATATATAATTATGAAAAAGGAGTTAACAAGTTTGTTAGTGTTTTATGTATAATCCATCGTATATTCTGGGAAAGTCTTTTATACATCATTAAGCATCATAATTTAGCAACAGTAAAAAGTTGCTTTAGTGGACTTAAATTTGGACTGTCATACATAAGGAAATGATGTATTATAATATCAATAATTAATTTGAATATGGCAAACAAGCATAATAGTTTTAAGCGAATTTTTCACAGATGCCTTGAGGAGGTCAAGGCATCTTGTGATGTGGCTAAGGTGATTTCTGTCAAGGCGGCAGTTGTTACGTTTTGGGCGAAGATTGATATACAGATCATGAATCGCAATGGCTTTAAGGAGCCTGAGAGTGTGAGGAATAGATTGATGAAGAAACATCAAATCATGATTGATTTCCTTGAGGATAAGTTCAAGGACTATTGGAAGAATTATAAGGTGCAGGAGTCAATGCCTGATTGCGATGAGAGGCTGAGAAACAAAATTTGGATTTGTTGGTGGCAAGGTATTGATAATGCTCCGGAAATAGTTAAGGCTTGTGTGAATACTATCAAGCGAAATGCTGGAGAGTATGAGGTGATTGTTATTACTGATGACAATTGTAATGACTACGTGCAGTTCCCTGATTGGTTGGAGGAAAAACGTAAGAAGGGCATTATCTCAAGAACGATCTATTCGGATTTGTTGCGTTTGAATCTTTTGGCTCGTTATGGTGGAATTTGGATAGACTCAACATTCTTCTGTACGGGCTCTAGCTTTGAGGATTATATGAAAATGCCTCTATGGTCTATCAAACGTCCTGATTACTTGCATTGTTCTATTGCTAGTGGGTATTTTGCAAACTATTCGTTAGGTTGCGATTATAAGCATCGCTATGTCTATGCTGTAGTTAGAGATTTCCTCTATAATTATTGGAAACATTACGATAGATTGGTTGACTATCTGTTAACTGATTATGCTATTGTGTTGTCACAGAAACATGTGAAAAAGGTAGCAGAAGCTTTTGAGCAGATTAAGCCTAATAATAAATATTGTGATGAGTTGTATAAGGTTCTGGGACAGCCATACAATGAAGAGTTATGGAAGAAAATCTGTAAGAATACCGTGCTTTATAAGTTGACTTGGAAGCAAAGCTTTGCTAAGGAAATTGATGGCAAGCCTACTTTCTATGGTATGATGATAGACGGCAAACTTAAACGAATAGATTAAGATTGCTGTAAAATAGGCAGTTCAAACTTCAAGTCAATTTTACAAATAAATCGCCAAGTAATTGCGATTACCCATAATGCCAATATTCCAGTCTTTGGTGATTTGCATACCGATAAGGTCTGGTCTTACGATGGAATTGGTCTTCCTTGTCTTTTGAGGAGTTTTTTGGTATTTGTTGATAGTGCAAGTTATTTTTAATTGATATTTAGCTATGCAAATATTACATCCGATTCAATATAATTTTGTCTTAGGTGAACGTCCTGCATGGAATAATCCTGCGTTTATTGTTCCCCAAGAGCTTACGCATTTTTTCTTATTCTCATTTGGACTCTATCCTCAGACTTTTGAGCATCTTGTGATGGGGAGTGATTACTATCAGGACGTTCTTAATACCGGAGAAAGAAGCGGATATTTGGTTACTTTCATTTATGCTGATACGATTAATTTGGCAGGACTATTGCCGGTAATACTGAAGGACGATGCAGTTAATGTCTATTTTATCTGTACCGAATCATTGAATTGTTTAGACGAGATAGCGAATGCTTTGAAGAATAAACATAATGAGAGAAGTTTGTATCTTGTAAATGAATTCCAAAAGGCTTGGTTTACATGGGGTAACGTCTTTTCTTCTTCTCGTGAGGCAATAGACTACTTGAAGACCTTGGCTCCTAAATATGTTGATTTTTCTAAGATAGACAAGCCTTATTATGTGCCAGAGTGTATTAAAGATATTGATAATGGACTGACCTTCAATCCAACAGTTATCAATACCTTGACAAGTCATAGTATGTTGGGTGACTGGAACTATAAGATGACGGAATATAGCGATGAAGATAGAGCGAGGAATAGCATGGAAGCTTGCCATCATTCTGATAGTTTTGATAGGCAAGACAAGATGGTAGGTCAGATAGTCAAAATGATGGCTGTAGAAAATCAAGCTCTGTATCCCATACATAAAACTCATCTTACATTGGACCAAATCAATGCTCCTCTGATTATCACTATTCCCTTTACGCATAAGGATATGAGAGATTATTTGAAAGGTATTCATGTTCCAGGTTATGACAAAGTAGAAAAATCTCTTCGCTATGTGCTCTCACAACCTACGAATAAAAACTATACGGTTGATTTTCGTATAGAAGAGGATGCTGCGGATGTTACTTTTGAAAGTCTTTCAGCTGCTTATTATTCCGTATATTTTCATCGGGGACGATTTTTGGATATTGTTGGTCAGTTACATGCTTCTTATAAGTTTTCACCTTATTTGAGATTACCATTTCAAGGTGTTGAAATTAATCGTGAATTATCATTTGTTGCTCCAAGTTTTTCTGAAAGGTTGTGTAAAGCAAAGGATAAGGAAAGTTTAGAGAAAATAATGAAGCAGGTTGGCGCAAAAATAGTAGAAGGTTCTCTTTCACAAGATGCGCAGAAAATGTTGAAAGAATGTACCAAACAGATTGTTGCTATTACTGATTTGCCAATTGAATGGCTTCCTTTAGATGGTATTCCTTTGGGATTCACGCATGATATTTGTAGAATTGCAGAGTTTCCTCTGGAAGGTAATCTTATGCACTACGTTGTCAATGAAGTACAGAAATATAGAGTACCAAAAGATATTCTGAAACATACGCTGGTAGTTTATGGCGCGAGGGATGAAGCATTTGTTTACTATCAAAATAAATGTGATAATTTGGCTAAGAGTCATGGTTTTGTAACCAAATATTGTTCAAATAAGCAGCAGTTCTTTGATGTGGTGGATGAAATGAAACCTCAGTTACTGGTAATAGATACTCATGGTAATTATGACAACGTATTACATCAATCTTATCTGCTTATGGGTGATGACAAAATCTATCCGCAGGATATAATAGACCATCATGTAGCTGTTCCTATAGTTTTCCTCTCTGCATGTAATACTGCACCTACGTATAATATGTCAAATACTTTGGCTAATGGTTTCGTGCAGTCTGGTTCATTAGCGGTAACATCTTCATATTTGCTGCTTGATGTTAGTGAATCGTCCACTGTATATTTGAGATTACTTAAACAGCTTTCAGTTGCTTCACAACAATGTATTCATAAGAACTGGCTTGCTTTCGTAAGTCATATCTTGCGTACATCTTATATACATCAAGCCTTCTATGATTATTATAAGAAAACAAAAAAAAGTATAGAAGATGTGGCTATCAATGGATTAAATACTCAATATTTAACTCGGTCAATGATCTTTGATTGCCGAAGAAAGGTATATGAAGAGCTACACGCAGGTTTGGATGTGGAAGGTATCCATGTTGAAACATCTCATAAAATACCGCATTATCTTATGTATACCACTTTAGGGCGAGCGGATTTGATAGACTTTGAAAGTTATCATGAAGATTTAAAAGAGAGGCTTGAAACAATGATGCGGAATGAAAATGCTGATGGTGGATCAACTCAAAATGATGAGTACTAAATATTATACTTTATAGAAAATGAAAGTACTATTAATCGACGTATATAATTATAATAAAGGTGGTGCGGAGACTGTTTGCTTTAATACTGGCAAACTGTTGGAGGAGCATGGCCACCAAGTGGTATACTTCACGCTTAAATGGGAGGAGAACAATCCTTCACCTTATAGCAAGTATTTCCCTGAGTCGAAGGAAACCCGAAAGGGACCTTTGAAACAGGTGAAGAATATGGTTAACTATTTCTATCACTTTGAAGCTGCAAAGAAGATAGAACAGTTGATTAAGGACGAACGTCCTGACATCGCCCATATTCATCTTTTGTGGGGCCAGATTACGCCCTCCATTTTCCCCGTTTTGAGAAAGCATAATATCCCTATTCTGTTCACCGTGCATGACTATCGTATCGTTTGTCCTGCCTATACTTTCAGGGATGGCAGTGGTCGGATTTGTGAGGATTGTAAGGGTAAGTACTTCTATAAATGCTTTACGCATACATGCTGCAAGGGCAGCAAGGTGATGAGTGCGGTGATGGCAGCGGAGCAGTATTTCCGAAATGCGTTCTTCAATCCAGCAAAGTATATTGACGGCTTCCTTTATGTGAGCAACTTTGCGAGGGATATACAGGAGAAGTATATGCCAGCAGTGAAGAATATACCGAACATTACGCTCTATAATTTCTCTACTTCTATAGCAGGTCAGCCTAAAACGATGCCTAAAGACAAATACTTCCTGTTCTTCGGACGCTTGTCTTATGAGAAGGGCGTGAAGACATTACTTGAAGCTTTCAATGGTTTGCCAGAATGTCATCTGAAGATTGTCGGCACCGGCCCTAAGGAAGATGAATTGAAGGCGTTTGTGGAGAGCAACGGCATGAAGAACGTGGAATTCTTAGGCTACAAACGTGGAAAGGAACTGCAAGATTTAGTGGCAAATGCTTATTATGTCATTGTACCGTCAGAATGGTATGAGAACAATCCTATGACTATTATTGAGGCTTATTCGGTCGGTACTCCTGTTATTGGTGCCAGAATAGGCGGTATTCCAGAGATTGTTGTTGAAAGTGAGACAGGGTTCCAGTTTGAGAGTGGAAATGCCGACAACTTGAGAAGTAAGGTGGTTCTTGCAGACGGTCTAACGGCAGATGAATACACTAAACAAAGTGCCGGCGCTTTGAAGTTTGCGCATGAGAACTTAAGTCTTGAAAATTATTATCCAAGGTTGATAGCATTCTACAACCAATTCCTAAAGAAATAAATTCAAATGAAAATAGTAGTAACAGGTACTCGTGGTGTTCCTAACATCATGGGTGGCGTGGAGACGCATTGCGAGGAGCTTTTCCCGCGTGTAGCAAAGCGTGGCTTCGATGTGACGATAATACGTCGCTCCAATTATGTTCAGGATGACTTGAAAGAATGGAATGGTGTGAAGCTTGTCACTATTCCTTCACCTAAGAAGAAGTCGTTTGAGGCTATCATCCATACTTTCCGTGCCATCAACAAGGCCAAGAAGCTTGGGGCTGACGTGCTGCACATTCATGCTATCGGTCCTGCGTTGCTTGTGCCATACGCCAAGTTGTTGGGCATGAAGGTGGTGTTCACACATCATGGTCCCGACTATGATCGTGACAAGTGGGGCTTTGCTGCAAAGACCATATTGAAGATGGGCGAGAGGATGGGATGTATGTTTGCGGATGACGTCATTGTAATCTCTAATGTAATTAAGAACCTTATTGCCAAGAAGTATGGCAGGACAAAGAACGTACATCTTATATATAATGGTGTGTCTGAACCAGAGATTTGCGAATATCCCGAATACTTCAACGAACTTGGAATAAAGAAGGGTAAGTATGTCTTGGGTATGTGCCGTTTTGTTCCTGAGAAGAATCTGCACCATCTTGTAGAGGCATTCGTAAAATGGAAGAAGGCAAACGCTAATGCTACAGACATGAAACTGGTGCTGGCTGGTGACACTGACTTCGAGGACAGCTATTCAATGGGATTGAAGGAGATGGCTCGTAAGAACGGTGTGGTCTTGACCGGCTTCATAAAAGGTAAGAAGCTCCATTCGCTCCTGACAAACTGTAAGTGTTACTGCTTGCCTTCATCACACGAGGGACTTCCCATTGCATTATTGGAGGCAATGAGCTATGGCGTGAAGGTTGTGGTAAGCGACATCCCTGCCAATTTAGAGGTAGGCTTGCCCAAGGACGACTACTTCCATTGCGGCGACGTGGACGAGTTGTCGCAGAAGCTCGGAAAAATCATAGAGCAACCCTTACAGCACATCAACTATGATATGGGCAAGTATGATTGGGATAAGATAGCCCAGCAAGTAATGGGCATCTACAAGAAATACGAGAAGTAAATATGTGGTGGAAACTCATCTTAGGAATAGCCGCACTTATAGGATTGGCATTAATCATAGCTGTCATCAAGATGGCAATAACGGAAGCCAAGGAGGAAACAAACGATATTGAACGAGCTAATCAAACTAAATAATCAATCTTCAAAACTAAGTTTAATTTTAACAAAACACACAGTTATCTATGGTAAAAAGAAATGTTGCCCTTATTACGGGCATTACTGGACAGGATGGCTCTTATTTGGCTGAGCTGTTGTTGGAGAAAGGTTATGACGTGCACGGAACTATCCGTCGTTCGTCCGTTGATTATCGTGAGCGCATCGCTCACCTTGAAGGTAAGCCTCATTTCCATCTGCACTATGCCGACCTTGGCGACTCCATGTCAATTGTAGGTGTCGTGGCTGAAGTACGTACTACTGAAATCTATAATCTTGCAGCACAGTCTCATGTACAGGTATCTTTTGATGTGCCGGAGTATTCCGGTGATGTCGATGCGATCGGTGTACTTCGTATCTTGGAAGCAGTCCGCATTTTAGGTCTTGCTAAGAAAACAAAAGTATATCAGGCTTCTACTTCTGAGTTGTTTGGTAAAGTTGAGGAAGTTCCGCAGAGAGAGACAACTCCGTTCCATCCATATTCTCCATATGCAGTTGCAAAACAGTATGGTTTCTGGATCGTAAAAGAGTACCGTGAAGCTTATGGAATGTTTGCAGTGAACGGAATTTTATTCAACCATGAATCAGAGAGACGTGGTGAGAATTTCGTGACACGTAAGATCACACTGGCAGCAGGACGTATTGCAGAAGGAATTCAGGATCATCTGGAACTTGGTAATATGGACAGTCTGCGTGACTGGGGATATGCAAAAGATTATGTGGAATGTATGTGGATGATCTTACAGCATGAAACACCGGAAGATTTCGTCATTGCAACCGGAGAACAGCACACAGTCCGTGATTTCACAGAAAAGGCATTTGCAGCAAACGGTATTACGATCCGTTGGGAGGGAACAGGCGTAGATGAAAAGGGTTATGACGCACAGACAGGTAAAATGTTAGTATGTGTCAATCCACAGTGGTTCCGTCCTACGGATGTAGATAACCTTTGGGGAGATCCGACCAAGGCTAAAACGGTTCTTGGATGGAATCCACAGAAGACAAGTTATCCGGAACTCGTCCGCATTATGGCAGAGCATGACAGAGAACTTGCAAAACGTGAAAAAGCATTACGTTAGGAGGAATGGCATCATGATGGAAAAAGATGCAAAAATATATGTAGCAGGACACCACGGTCTCGTGGGTTCTGCTATCTGGAAAAATTTGCAGAATAAAGGATACACGAATCTGGTAGGCCGCACTCACAAGGAGCTTGACCTGCTCGACAGTGTATCTGTCCGCCAGTTTTTCGATGAAGAACAGCCGGAATATGTATTCCTTGCTGCTGCCTTCGTTGGCGGCATCATGGCAAACAGTATCTACCGCGCCGACTTTATCTACAAAAATCTGCAAATCCAACAGAATGTCATCGGGGAAAGTTTCCGCCACAACATAAAAAAGCTACTCTTTCTCGGAAGTACCTGTATTTATCCACGTGACGCCAAGCAGCCGATGAAAGAGGATGTATTACTTACTTCTCCGTTGGAATATACCAACGAGCCGTATGCCATCGCCAAGATTGCCGGTCTGAAGATGTGTGAAAGTTTCAACCTGCAATATGGAACAAACTACATCGCTGTGATGCCGACCAACTTATATGGTCCGAATGATAACTTCGATTTGGAACGCAGCCATGTACTGCCTGCTATGATCCGCAAGATTCATCTGGCCCATTGCCTGAAAGAAGGCAACTGGGAGGCTGTCCGAAAGGATATGAACCTGCGCCCGGTAGAAGGTATCAACGGAGACAGTCCGAAAGAAGAAATTCTGGCTATCCTAAGCAAATATGGTATCAGTGAAACGGAAGTGACATTGTGGGGTACGGGAACTCCTCTCCGCGAGTTCCTTTGGAGTGAAGAAATGGCAGACGCCAGTGTATTCGTCATGGAACACGTTGACTTCAAAGATACATATAAAGAAGGTAGCAAGGATATCCGTAACTGTCATATCAACATCGGAACAGGTAAGGAAATCACTATTCGACAACTTGCCGAGCAGATCGTAGAGACAGTAGGCTATCAAGGCAAACTGACTTTCGACAGCAGTAAACCGGACGGCACGATGCGTAAGCTAACCGATCCTTCGAAACTGCACGCACTGGGTTGGCATCACAAAATCGAAATCGAGGAAGGTGTGCGAAAGATGTATGAATGGTACTTGAAATAAAAAATCAAACAATCTGTTGATATGCTATCAGTATAATTATTTTAGCTTATAGCATATCACAGACTCACTCTTCTCTCCACCCTCTCCAAAAATTCTTCATAGTTAATTTTCCATTCTTAATTTAATTGCTATATTTGCACAATTTAATACCAAATGTGCAAAAACAATGGAACAAAGTTTTATAGCTTACATTGAGAATAGTATCAAGAACAATTGGGATTTGGATGCCCTGACAGATTACAAGGGAGCCACCCTTCAGTATAAAGATGTAGCCCGCAAAATCGAAAAACTCCATATAATTTTTGAGGAAAGTGGAATCCGCAAAGGAGATAAGATTGCCGTATGCGGAAGAAACAGCTCCCATTGGGGAGTAACTTTCCTTGCTACACTGACGTACGGAGCAGTAATCGTTCCTATTCTCCACGAGTTTAAAGCAGACAATGTACACAATATCGTCAACCATTCCGAAGCCAAACTGCTGTTTGTAGGAGATATGGTATGGGAAAACCTGAACGAATCGGCAATGCCACTACTCGAAGGTATCCTGATGATGAATGA